>Ga0265298_10005321_pt1 | contig 16215 bp, 10 predicted proteins | sample AusTroGonzalo_MG_3_FD_193486 | JGI IMG/M metagenome (GOLD analysis project Ga0265298, IMG submission 193486) | Bovine rumen microbial communities from tropical cattle in Woodstock, Queensland, Australia - Gonzalo_01 | ecosystem: Host-associated > Mammals > Digestive system > Stomach > Rumen ... | reverse complement strand
CTTCCCAAGACGGAGGAAGGCGGAATAGACTACAAGGAAGACTTCTTCGGCAAGCCTTCCTTCCTCACCGTCTCAGGACAGCTGGACGCCGAGAACTACGCCTGCGCCTTAGGCGACGTCTACACTTTCGGCCCGACCTTCAGGGCTGAGAATTCCAACACGCCTCGCCATTTGGCGGAATTCTGGATGGTGGAGCCGGAAATGGCCTTCGCGGATCTCAACGACAACATGGAGATCGCGGAAGCTTTCGTAAAGCATATCGTCAAGACCGTCCTGGAGAAATGCCCGGACGAGATCGCTTTCTTCGACCAGCGCGTGCAGCCCGGGTTGAAAGCCCAGCTCGAGGAGATCCTGGGCCAGGAATTCGAGCGCTGCTCTTACACGAGGGCGCTTGAAATACTCGCGAAAGCCGACCGCAAGTGGGAGTTCCCCATCAATTGGGGCGACGATCTGCAGACTGAACACGAGCGCTATCTCACGGAAGAATACTTCAAGAAGCCTGTCTTCGTCATCGACTGGCCGGCCTCTTTGAAACCCTTCTACATGAAAGTGAACGACGACGGCAAGACCGTCCGAGCCATGGACTGCCTGGTCCCCCGCTTCGGCGAAATTATAGGCGGCAGCCAGCGCGAGGAAGATCTTGAAGTCATGGACCGCCGCATCGAAGAGCTCGGCATGAAGAAAGAAGAGTACTGGTGGTACAGGGACTTGAGGCGCTTCGGCACCGTCCCCCACTCCGGCTTCGGCTTAGGCTTCGAGAGGATCATCCTCTTCGTCACCGGCATCGCCAACATCAGGGACGTCATCCCCTTCCCCAGGACTCCCAAGAACGCCAATTTCTAAGAAAAAGCGAAGCAAAAACACATTTTGTTGTAAAATAAATTTGACGGCCCATGTTATGACCCACGGGCCCCGAAAAATAAGATGTTAAGATATTTTTCTCTCTTAGTTTTATCGCTGCTTCTGGTTTCCTCCTTTACCGGCTGCAAGAAAGACAAAAAGGAAATCACGAAGACCGTCAGCGAAGTTAAGGAAACGAAAAACATCGGAGCGAGAGCTCCGCGGAAAAAAATCAAAGACACGCTTTCAGGCCTGGAGGAAGAGGACCGCGCCGCTGCCCTGAAACTTTTGAGGGAAGAGCATCGCGAGCAAAAGAAGAAAGAAGAGGAGGAAGAGGCCGTTGAGATGGCTCCTGGTTTCTTCCCGGTGTCAGACGGCGCCAAACAGCTAATCGACGAAGCCAACCTTCTGCTGCGTCAGGGTGCCGATTCCGACAGCAAAGTGGAAGCCCTGGAAGAGCTGATCGGCATCGACCATCCGGACATTCTGCCGACCATAGAACTCGCTCTCGACGACGAGGACCCGGTGGTCAGGGAAGTGGCGCTGGACGCCATCATGAACATCAACAGCGAGGAAGTCGTCCCAATAGTGATAAAAGCTCTTGACGACCCCGAACCTGACTTGAGACTCGTCGCCCTCGACGCCTTGATGGACGTCAAAAGCGCCAATATCAACGACGCTCTCCAGAAAGCCATGAAGGATGAGAGCGAGGAAGTGAGGGAAGGAGTCATGGACCTTCTCTTCATCTCAGAAAACCCCTCGGCGCTCCCGACCATCAAGATGGCCTTCGCCGATCCCAGCCCGGAGATCAGGGAAGGCGCCCTGACGTGCATCGAGGACATAAGGGACAAGGGCGCCGTCGACATACTTATCTACGACGGCATGCTCAGCGACTACGAAGACGTCAGGGAAGCGAGCAAGGAAGCGCTGGAATTCATCACCGACGAAGAGTTCGAGACCTACGACGAAGCCAAGGCCTGGTGGAACAAGAACCGCGATTCTTTCGAGTTCGATTTTTAAACAATGAAGATCTCCATAAGCTATCCTCCCCTTCCAAGCGAACTGGGTGTTCCGCTTCTGGGGCAGAACCGCCAGTTCCAGTACTTCAACAAGCCGACTTACATCTACCCGATGGTGCCGGCTTACGCCGCCACGCTTCTTAAAGAAAACGGCCACGAAGTATTTTGGCAGGACGGCATAGCGGAAAAAAAATCTTACGACGAATGGGAAAAAGAACTGCTCGCCGTTTCCCCCGATATCGTTGTCTTTGAGAGCAAGTGCCCGGTCATTGAGAAACACTGGAAACTTGTAAACAGCCTTAAGGAAAAACTTCCGGAAACGCTTTTCGTTTTGGTCGGCGACCACGTCACCGCAAAGCCTCTGGAATCCTTCGAGCATTCGAATGTCGACGTAGTAATTACCGGTGGCGACTACGATTTCCTGCTTCTCGATCTCGCGAACAATCTTGAGAAAGGGACGCCCCTGCCTCCCGGCTTCTACGTAAGCGAAAAAGCAAGGCGCGTAAAGATCGAAAACGCGGAAAAAACGGGCGGCGTTTTCTTCACAGGGAAAGCGCTTCTAAACCACGACCTAAACTCCCTGCCCTTCATAGACAGGGACCTTACGAAGTGGCGGCTCTACGCCTATGAGAACGGCAATTTCAAATACACGCCGGGCACTTACACCTATTCAGGCCGCGACTGCTGGTGGGGAAAATGCACTTTCTGCGTCTGGGACAACACGCTTAATCCCTGCGGCAGTTACCGCAGCTTTTCTCCGGAAAGGCTTTTCGCCGAAGTGAAGCACGTAATAGACAATTACCACGTGGAGGAGATCTTCGACGACGCCGGCAGCATGTTCGCCGGGGAAAAAATGAAGAAGTTCTGCCGCCTTTTGATCGAGAGCGGCTACAACAAGAAGGCGGTCTTCGGCTGCAACATGCGCTTCGACGGCATGGATAAGGAAGGCTTTGAACTGATGAAGGAAGCCAATTTCCGCTTCGTGCTTTTCGGCCTTGAATCCGGCAACCAGAAGACCCTGGACCGCATAAATAAGGGAATCACTCTAGAGCAGATTGAAAAGGGTGCTAAGCTCTGCAAAGAATCCGGTCTCCAGCCGCACGTGACCCTCATGTTAGGCTACCCCTGGGAAACCTTGGAGGATGCCAAAAGGACCGTCGACTTCGCGAAACGGCTTTTCAAGCTCGGCTACATCGACACGCTGCAGGCGACCGTCTGCATCCCTTATCCAGGAACGCCTCTTTACAAGGAATGCGAGGAAAACGGCTGGCTGCTGACGAAAAATTATAGCGACTACGACATGCGCGGAATGGTCATGAAATCCCCCATCGGCGAAAAAGAGCTCATGGATCTCACACGCCAAATCTACCGCTCTTTCCTCAGTCCCGCCTTCATCTGGCGGAAGCTGACCCAGATCAGGACCTTTGACGACATTAAATTTTTAATGACCGCCGGGCTGCGCGTCATAGGACACTTGACAGATTTCAGCGGCAAAGCCTGACATGCCTTTTAGTTTAAAAAAATATTGCGTCGTGCTCGCGGCTTTCGCGGCTCTGGCGGCTTATTGCGATCTTCCGTCCAACCTAGTGCAGGCCAACTGGGTCGAATCTAAGGGCGGATACATAAAGACCGGCGTGACGCAATCCGGCGCCACTCTCGTCGAGCTTGAATGCGTTCTTGAGCTGACAGAGCTGGACTACGGCAAAAGGCGTCTCATGGGCTTCGACGGATCCGGCCCCAAGAACTATTTCGGCGTCAACGCCACAAACCACTTCGACATCTGGCACGCTTCCAAAATCGAGGCGGAAGCGAACGTGAAATACCGTCTCTATCTCACCCAGACCAAAACAACTACTACCCTCTACGTTTACGATCACGCGAGCGGAGACCTTCTCGAGACGCTGTCGGGAAATTCGAAGGGCATCAACAGCTCGGAATGCCAAGTCTTCACGATCAACAGCAGCGCGAATTATCTCTGCTACGGCATGAGAGTCTACAATTTCAAGGTCAGCATAGACGGTGACCTTAAAAGGGATCTCGTCCCGGTCTTCGACGTCTCGCAGAGCAAAGCCGGGATGTACGACAGCGTAAGCGAAACCACCTTCTATGCCTACGGGAGCGGAAAGATCGTCTGCGACGCCTTCCGTTTCCAGTACGGCTCGGGAGACACTAAGATAGTTTGCGACGAGGGCTGCATGTATTTTCCCGCCCACGTCAGTTTTTCCGACCTCTCGGAACTTAGGCTCGATTCCGGCACAACGCTTTCCGGCACCGTGGAAGGCAGAAGCCTCGCCTTCGGAACGGATACTCTTGACATGCATGAGATCTTCGGAGAAATGGAGCCAGGCGTAAAATACGACCTTAAGATCGACTACCCGTCCGGCTTCCGGACCAACTTCTTCATAGCGAAGTCCGCCAACATCGCGGCTCTCTACGTCACCTTAGACGACCATGACATCGCTTACATCAACAGAAGCAAAAAGAACGAGGCGGCGGGCGCGGCCTTGAAGATCAAACCGGACGGAACGAGTTCCGGGCTTTTGCAGGTGAAGAAGATCGCGGGCAGAGGCAACGCCACCTGGACTTATTCCGGCGACAAGAAACCTTACAAGATAAACCTTAACGAAAAATACGCGCTCATAGAAGGGGTAGCCAAGAGCAAAAAGTTCGCGCTTCTTTCCCTGAACCTTCAGGACAGAAAGGACAGAAGCGGACTGAAAGAGTGGATCGCCCACGAGCTGGCCGATGCCATGGGCATGAACTTTAATCCCGGCATGGAGTTCGTGGATCTCTATATCAACAGCTCCTACCGCGGCTTCTACCTTCTTAAGGAACGCGTGACGATCGATTCCAAAAGGATCAACATCAATAAGCCTAATTTCACTTTTGAGGACGAGGAATCGACCACCAGAGTCGTGCAAAGAAACGGCATCAAAGGCGTTGGCGGAGCTTCCGGCGATTTGGACGACATCGCTCCCTACAATGTCTCTAGTTGGAACATTCCCTCCCCCACCGAAACGGTCAACGTCGAGGACGATTCCACCGACCCGGCCCTGGCAGCCGGCATTCAGGCTTACCAGTACGCCACGAACTCCAGGATCGCTTCCGGAAGCGAAGGCGGACTTGTCATAGAAATGAACGTCTGCTACGGCGTGTACTGCCAGGACGAAATAAGTTTCATCATCACCCGCCGGGGACAAATATACACCTTGAAAGAGCCTGAGGCCTGTACCAAAGAGCAGATCCAGAGGATCGGCGTCTTCGTACAGGAATATGAGGACGCGCTCTTTGATCCCCAGGGCTTCAACTCAAAGGGCAAACACTACTCCGACTACATAGACGTCGCAAGCATGGCCAAGCACTTGATGCTGGACGGCTTTTTGTGCAACTCCGACTTCTGCATTCTTTCCACCTTCTTCTACATTGACGCCGATCCCGTTAGTGGAGAATTCACAGGCAAACTTATCGCCGAGCCCGTCTGGGACTACGATTTCTCCCAGATCAGTTCCAGCCATCTCTATACCAACAACTCCTCGCCGGCTTTCCTTATCCCGCAGTTTCTAAAAAAAGCGGATTTCGTCAAAGCGCTCTATGAGCAGCAGACCGCCGCCCCGGGATTCTCCACGAGATTGGCGGAGCTTAATTCAGGCGAGACCGCGCAGAAGGGGGAGCTTCTTTCCGCCGCCCATCATCTGAACTATCTGCGCTGGGGCAGCGATTCCCTATCCGACGTGGAAACTATAAAAAGCCACATGGTAAGCAGGCGGACAAGCTGGAACAACATTTGGAATGATAACAACAAGCTTTTCGGCGCCTGGATAGAGGAAAGGAAGACTCGCTCGCTTAGCGAATATCTTGACGTTCAGACCTACGGTACTCCCATTTCCCAGCAATGGTATAAAAAGGATTCCGAGACCGGAGACTTAGAGGAATTGGAGGGTGAGACGACCTCTTCGATAGATCCCCAGATCTATGGCAAAGGGGAATACGTCTGCGAAGTCTACGGCAAAAACCTCGAGAGTCAGGCGGGCGGAACATATATCACGCTCACCACGTCTCCCTTTGCCTTCGGCGTTCCGGAACCCGGCCTTATGACTACGCTTCTTGCCGCGATTCTCTTCCTTCGCAAGAAGTGAAGCTTACGCTTTGTCTCGGACGAAAAGTCATGTTCCCTTGGCAAACAGGCTTCGCTAAGTTTGCTTACGGGAGCATGACTTTTTTCGTCCGAGACAAACCAGAATTACTTCCAGTCTACGATAGTGTAGGAGTAAGGCTCCAGCTCGCATTCGAGAGCGACGGATCCTATCGTAAGATTCTCGGCGACCGGGACTGGATGAATGTTAAGCACGAAGGCCTTGCCGTTCGCTTTTGGGATCACTCTCAAAAGATCCTGGCCTTCCACCGTGGGCTTCTTGCCGAGCCTGGCTATCAGTTTCTTGATCAAAACAGCCTGGCTCTTGAAATGATTGGCAAACATCACGGGAAAGATCTGGGCCGTGCCTGTCCCCTTCTTTACGGAGACGATCGCCGGGCGCCCGGCTTCAGTGCGTCCCAAAGTCTCGCCCTTTTTGTCGATGTCGATGTTCTGGATGGTCTTGCCGAGATAATATTCCTGTCCTTCGAAAAGAACCTTTTCCTGGTCCACGCTCTTTTTGGGGAAAGTGCCGCCGAGAACTCCCAGCTCATCGGCCAGGATGTGGCAGTAATGATCCGTTTCGTCCTTGGTCGGAAGCGAGCCTATAAGCAGCAGATTGCCGCCGGCTTCGACGTAATTGGCCAGCTTCTCCTGAACTTTCCTGGCCATCCAGCGGTCGTTCACGACGACGAGGACGGGATGCTTCAGAAGCTCTTCCGGCGTCTCGCTCTCAAAATCGACGAGCTTGGGCAGGAAGCCCTGCGACCTTAAGGCGTAGAAAACTTCCGTGGTGGCCGGGCCGACCGGCTTGATGCTGACTACGGGCTCCCTCTTCACGCCCAGGGCGATGTCGTAGACAGAATCAGAGCGGAAATCATCCGCGTGCTTTTCTATTTCGGAAAAGGAGCGCTTGATCGCATCGAAGGAAGGCTTTCTCGTTCCGTTCTGATCGACGGGCGCTTGCCAGTTGTGGTCGGTCCCGAAGAAGCCGAGGCCCTGCCGGTTGCTGCCGGAGCCCCAGAGATACATGTTGAGTCCCTTGTAGCCGCCAGCGGCCGCCCAAACGTTCCAGATGAAAAGCTCGGGGGCGTAGACTCTGGGGAAGTCGAACCAATAACCGCTCTCCTGCTCTATCACCCAGGGAGTGCTGTTCAAGATGCTCTTGAGATATTCGGGGCCGTACTCGCAGAAATATGTGCCGCTGGTGAGATTCAGGTTCCCACTCATGGAGTAGTAGCAGTCCACTCCGATGTTGAGCCAGGGGTTCAGCTCCTTGTTTTTAATATGGAGCGAAAGCGCGCGCGGGCAGTAGGCGTTGTGCGTCATGGGCGTCGTTATGCCGCAAGACTCCAGTATTTCCCTCAGTTTCTGGAAATATTTCGGATAATAGCAGCCGTAGTAGTATTCCCTCCGCTCGATCTCGTAGAGCGTCTTGTTCGCCTGTTCGAGCATGTAGGGAGGGATCCTTGAGAAATCGCCGAAGCTGCAGCCGTAGACGTTGTTGATCTTTTCCAGCGTTCCGTATTTTTCCCTGAGATACATCGGCCAGATGCCGTCCTTCTTCTCGAGCCCCAGGTTGACGGGATTCTCGTCGCTGAAGTCGTCGCCGGGGATCTCGTTGCAGAGCTGCGTCATGACGACGAAGCCATTGGGAGCCTGGTAAGGCTTGATGACTTCCGCTACGGCCTTGTACCATTTCTCGACGGCGGCAAGGAAATCCCCGTTCATGTGCGCGACGGCGTTGACGGCCGAGCTGGGAATGTATTCCCCGTCCTCATAGCGCATGACCATGCTCTGGGGATTTTTCTTGGTGAACCATTTGGGGATCCCAAGGTCGGTGGCTTCGGCGTAGATATAGGGGCCCGGGCGCCAGTAGCAGAGGAGCCCGCTCTTTTTGACCAGTTCAAGGAAGGCGACCAGGTCGTTGCAGGGATGGTATAGCCCGGTGAAGTCGAAACGGCCTTCCTCCGGTTCGTGCACGAGCCAGGGTGTGTAGAAGGAGACGGCGTTGCATCCGGCTTCTTTCACGCTATTCAAAACTTTTTCCCAGTTTTCCCTCGGAGTCCTGAAATAATGGACTTCCGCGGAGGTCAGGAAGATCTCCTTGCCGTCGAGGAAAAACGAGCCTTTTTCAATCTTTAATTCCGCCATAAACTTGCTTTATTTTGATTTATTGGTCAGGTATCTTATTATCTTATCAAAAAGGTATGTTCCGAAGACATTGTTCGGGAATCCCAAAGCTTCCCTGCCTCTGCCGCCGGAAAGTTTAAGCGTCGTCGCTATGAGCGTCCCCTTCCCGTAGGAATATTCCGCCAGATACTCCGATGTTCTCCAGTTTCTGGCGTCGTAGCGCCTCAATAAGGGGCGTTTCAAAGAGAAGCCCATATCTGATGCCACCTTTCCACATATGGCCCTTTCCGGGGCGACTGAGAAGTATCTGAGGTCCTCCGTGAAGCAGGAGCGCTTAAGCCCGGAAAAAATAGGATGCGGATAACTCACGGGGAAGCTCTCGCGCCAGAAAGAGACCTCCTCCGTCGGGAAAGCGGGATCGCTCCCCTGCATGAGGAAAACCTTCCCTCCCTCGCGGAGGAATTTTCTGACAAATTCGTCAAGCTGGTCGGTTACGATGATCTTCGCCCCTTCTTTTAAGCCTTTCATTCCCCGGAAAACGCCGGTGTGGTCCCTGAGCAGGAAGTTCTCGCTTTTGCTTTCCGGTTTGGGATAAACAAAGACCGGCCAGAAATTGCTGTAATTTCCAAGACTGGCCGTCAGTTTGAGCTCAGTGGGGACTGACACTTCCGAAAGTGTCGCGTTGAAATAGCAGACTTCCTTTATTTCGCCTCTTCCCACTTTCGGCAGCAGCCGCTCCTCCCACATGATCAGCTTTTCGTTATCGTCGCGCAGTTCCAGCCGCAAGGTCTCCCCTTTCAGAATTGACCCGGAAAAATTCGAGAGCAGGATATGCAGGTCGTAGGAAGCACCACTCCAGAAGCTGTAACGGTCCTTCGGGCAGACGCGGTCGCCGCAGATCCAGGTTCTTCTAAGATCCCAGGCCGGCAAAAGCACTATGTCGCTGTTGAAGCGCGTGAATTCCTCAGGCGGGAATTTCATGTTCCCAAGGTCGTCGAAGATTCCGCTGGTAGCTATAGGAACGTCCCTGATCGCCGTGATGTCGTAGCCCGAGATCTCTTTGTAGCTCCTCGTCTCTTCCACAGTTACTTTGCGGTGCGTCAGAGCGTGGTCCACCGAGGCCGCCCTTAACTTTTCAAAGTCTTTCCTGAGATCTTTAAAGGCTTTCTCGAAGCTGTCGAGATAGAAATCGGGTTTCAGTTTCCTTATGGGATTTTTCTTAACGTTCCCGCTTTCCCACCAGAGGGAAGACGCCTTCTTTCCCTCCCTTATTTTTTTCAGGTCCCTTAGGGTGTCGCTGTCGCAGTATTCACCGAAGAGCCAGGGCTTCCCGGCGCGGTAGGAAGGCGTGAAATGATCGATTAGGTCCTCCATGTTCTGGAGTTCCCCGTAGAAATGATAGTCGTAGAAATCGCCGTGGGAGATCTTCAATCCGCCGTAGCATTCGCCGGAACCGGAATTGTCTTTTACGGGAACGCCCAGCTTCTTTTTCAGCTTGAGGTACGTTTCCTTCAGGATGTCAGATTTAACGACGGAATTCATCTCGCAGCCCAAAGTCAGAAGGGCGACGCAGGGGTGTCCCAAAAGCTCATCGCCTATGGCGTCGTACTCTCTTCTGATCCTGGCTTCCAAATTAGGATTCGCTTCGGGAAGCCACAAAGGGAATTCTATCCAGCAGAGCATTCCCTCTTCGTCGCAGATGTCGAGATATTTTTTGCGCGGAATGTAGAGGCAGTGCTTCACGGCGTTGAAGCCCATTTTTTTGAGAGCCTTGATTTCGGCGCGGATGGCGTCCTCGTCGGGGTTCGGCGCGATAATATCGTCGTAGAAGCCCCAGTGAAGGATCCCCCGCCAATAGATAGGATCCCCATTGAGGAGCAGAAGATTATCCTTGCAGCAGATCTCCCGGCGCGCCCAGAAGACCTTGCCTTCCAGACGGTCTTTGGCGCCTTTTATTTTGAAACTTATCTCATAGCGCCTGGGATTTTCGGGAGACCATTTCTCCATCCGGCCGGAATTAAGCGGGACCACAACTTCCCTCAAGCCTTTTTTCAGCTCCCACTTCCCTCTTATTTCCCTAAGGCCTTTTATCTTACCTTCCAGGTAATAGACGCCCTCTTTTTTTATTTCCAGTTCGAGCTTCAGCGAACAGTTGTCGGCGTAGCAGCGCAGAAGAAGCGCTTCGTCATATCCCTCCAAGGTTATGTCGTCCCAGATCCCGCCGAACGTGCAGCAGACGTCCGGCACAAAGCCTGAGAGTACTTGTCTCAGAGGATACGGGTCGCCGTCGTAATAGCCGGGCTTGGCGATCCTGAAAACCAGCTCGTTCTCGCCGTCAACTAGAAAGCGCGTGGCGTCGAAAGAGAATTCGTCCCACATCCCCTCATGGGAGCCGACCGTCTTCCCGTTGAGCGTGATCTCGCAAAAGTAGCTGACGGCCTTGCAACGCAGAAGATAAAACTTGAAGCGCTTATTAAGGGAAAAAGTTTTTCTCAGCGTAAAGAAACCGCCGAAGTCTTTCCTTTCCGTGGATCTCTCGACCGCGCCGGGTATTTGGACGGCGAACTTTTCGCCGTCGAGTTCAGCCTGCCAGACGCCGCCGAGATCAACAATGTTCGAAACCGTTTTCATTCCCGCTCCGGATCCCTCATGACTTCCGCGGCCTCGCTAAGGTACTCCTCTATGAGTTCCTCGTCGAAGCCTTTTCTGACGAGGAAGGCGGCCAAGGACGAGAGCGTCGACGGTTTCAGCTCTTTCCCTTTTTTCAGGAGGTATTCCCTGGCCGCGATTCTCAGCGCCTCGCGGTCGTTGCCGGCTATCTTGATAAGCCCAAGCTCGACCAAGCGCGCGGCCGCGGCGCGGCTCTCCTCAGGGGAGTAGCCGCGGCACGTCAGTCTCTCGGTCATTTCCTTTTCGGAATAGTCGCGTACTGCCAAAAGCTCAGCTCCCAGCCGCACGGCGTCCTTATTTGGACTCATTTTTCCTTTTTGCTTTCCTTGGTTTCTTCCTTCTCGGGAAGCTCGCCCTTCAGAAGTCCGTATTTCTCCCTGATCATGCCTTCCACCTTCTTGGCGAAATCCGGATCGTTCTTAAGGTATTCCTTGCAGGCGTCGCGGCCCTGGGCCAGACGCTGGTCGCCGAAGGAGAACCAGGCGCCGCGCTTCTGGATGATGTCCATGGCGGTGGCGACGTCGACGAGCGTTCCCTCATAAGAGATGCCCTCGTCGTACATGATGTCGAACTCCGCTTCCTGGAAGGGAGCGGCGACTTTGTTCTTCACGACTTTGACCTTGGCCCTGATGCCGTTGGAGTTTCCTTCGTTGTCTTTCAGGGTGCTCATCCTGCGGATGTCGAGGCGGCAGGAGGAATAGAACTTCAGCGCGCGGCCGCCGGTCGTCGTTTCGGGATTGCCGAACATCACGCCGATCTTTTCCCTGATCTGGTTGATGAAGATGCAGGCGCAGCGGGAGCGTCCGATTATGGAAGTGAGTTTCCTCAGGGCCTGCGACATCAGTCTCGCCTGCAGTCCGACGAAAGAATCGCCTATCTCGCCCTGGATCTCAGCCTTGGGGACAAGAGCGGCCACTGAGTCGATAACGACGACGTCCACAGCATTCGAGCGAACAAGCGTCTCGGCGATGGAAAGGGCGTCCTCGCCGCAGTCCGGCTGGGAAATGAGAAGGCTGTCAAGGTCGACGCCTATACGCCTGGCGTAGCCGGGATCGACCGCGTGCTCGGCGTCGATGTAAGCCGCCACGCCGCCCATCTTCTGGGCGTTGGCCACCACGCTCAAAGCCAGAGTGGTCTTGCCGCTCGATTCGGGGCCGTAGACTTCCGTGATCCTGCTTCTCGGGATGCCGCCCACGCCCAGAGCCAGATCCAGCGTCAGGGCGCCCGTCGGAATGACGGGAATGTTAGCCACATGGTTTTCCCCGAGGCGCATGATCGACCCCTGGCCGAACTGCTTTTCGATCTGTCCGATGGCAGCTTCCAAGGCCTTCAGTTTTTCATTTTTTTCAGCTGTTGCCATAATTTATCTCCTGATGTTTTTTAAATAATTTCTTCCCAGATCATGGAGAGCGCCTCCATGATCGTCAAATGTCTTATCTTTTCCCGGCTGCCCTTGAAATGGAAACATTTTGTCTTCGTTTCATAGGACAGCGCTATTCCGATCCAGACGGTTCCGACAGGATTGTCCGAACCGTCGCCGTCCGGGCCGGCGATGCCGCTAATAGCGACAGCCATGTCCGTGTCGAAGATCCGCCTAGCTCCTTCGGCCATGGCGGCCACGCACTCCTTGCTCACCGCGCCTTTCTCACGTATGATCTCCTCGCTCACGCCCAGAAGGTCCCTTTTGATCTCGTTTTGGTAAGCCACGGCCGAGCCCTTGAACCAGGAGGAGCTTCCCGGCACGGAAACGAAGCAGGCAGAAAGCCCGCCGCCGGTGCAGGACTCCGCGGTGCTGATCGTCACGCCCCTGAACTTCATGGCTTCCCCGATCTTCGCGGCCTGTTCTGTTTCCCTCGGTCCGTAGATCATCATTCTTTCGCCTCGCTTAGGACGTTGGTGGAGGCTGGCTGCCAAGCATCCAGCGCGACAGCCACGCCCAGCTCCCTATCGTCCGAAAAACCATAGTGCCGCGGCATCCACTGCCTGGAGACGATCAATTCGACAAGGTTGGTCTTTCTCAAGGCAATGTCGTCCGGTATGTCATACTCGAAGGAACGCCACAGTTTGTCGCCCAGGACCACCGTATCAAGGTAATATCCGTTGATGTAGATCGCCGCTGACAATGGGTAATAGCGCAGGAAGGGATTGCCGGCCCTCAGCTTCAGCCTGAAGTCATGGCGGTTCCCCAAGTACTCGAAATGCGCCTGCGCCTTCGTCCAGGAGAAGACCACGCCCCTCGGATCAGTCTCTTTGTTGTAAAAGCCGCCTTCCGGATCTTTTTCTTTGTGCCAGCGAATATTGCTCATGGCTACGCCGAGAGTCCTCTCGTCTCCGGGAACGCCGTAGTCGCAGGGACTCCAGGTCTTGTCGCAGGAGAGGCGGAAAGCCACGCACTGATCCGCCACCGAGTCGAAAGGCAGAGCGTAGCCGACCGGCACCGTCACTTTGCAGGATTCGCCGGGAGTTGACAGCGTGACGTTCGTCATGGCTTCGCCGTTGACATAGACCGTCACCTTCTGCGGATCCTTTTCAAGTTCCGGAAAATTGCTGATCAGCTCGAAGGAAGCGTAGTTGTTCATCTTCTTGACGCAAATGACGCCGTTCTTGCCGCACCATCTCCAGGGCTTGGACTGGGCGTGCCAGTTCTCCCAACTGTAAAAACCTTCGTCCCCCATGACTCCGATGGAAGCCCGTCTCCTTTCGCTGTTGAGATCCGTGGCGTTCAGGTGTTCGTAGCACGCGAACGACGCTCCCGACAGCAGAAGAACGCCGATCATGGCCATTGCTCTGGCCTCATGGTGGATCTGGATGAGGAAGCGGGACTTCGCGCCCAAATAAGCCAGGGACAGCCCTAAAAGTACATGCCAGGAAACGTTCACTTCCATAACTTCCTGGTGTACTCCCAAAAAAAGCAGTGAGGCGAATACCGCCAAAGGCGAGAAGACCGTCCAAAGCCTCACAAGCTCAGGTTCCTCGCCCCTCAGTTTTATCCAGGATACGGCGAAGGCAAGGAAGATCCCGCCGATAAAGAGACCCAAACCAAGCATTCCGAAAAGCCCGCTCTCAGCCTTGACCTGAAGGTAAAAGTTGCAGGCGTTGTCGGGAGCCCTCAGGTTCTCCTCTTCGTATTTCGCGAAATTCGGAAGCTCGACCACGAAGCTGCCTATGCCAACGCCGGACGGCCAGGTCCTCTCGGCCGTCAGCTGCGCGAACCTTGGGTACAGCTGGCGTCTGCTGTCGTTGAAGATCCTGAGAATGCTGCCTGAGTTCCTTATGCTTCTGATGTCTTTCTTCAGCCTTCTCTGCAGAGCCGGGCTCTTGGTCGTTCCCGTCAGGATGTTGTCGGCCTTCTTGACAAGGTACATGCTGTACATGCCAGCGCCGCTTCCCAAAACTATGAGCATCAGCGCGACTATGCCGAGCCTGACAAGCGGCCTCGCCCGCAATATCTTTTTCGTATTGATGAAAAAGCCCAGCGTGAAAAGGAAAAGGGCGGCTACTATAGCCAGGAATCCGCTGCGGGAGCCGGAGTAGTTTATCCCCAGGGCGCAAAGAGCAAGCCAGACGACCATGAGAACAAGCTTAATGTAGCCCCGCTCTTTTTTCCATGAGGAAACGAAAGCCAATCCGAAGCAGAAAGCCAAGCCAAGCACCACGCCAAGGGCGTTGGGATCCTGGCAGGTGCCGTTCACCCTGCCCATCCTCACCCAATAGAAGGAGCGGTTGGCGCAGAACTCGATGGAAAGATGACGCTGTATAAAAGCCGCCGCGATGGCCAACGTGCAGCCGGCGGCGAAGAACAGCCACATCCTGAAATAAAGCTTAAAAACATCGCTGCCCTTGCGCTCCTCAAGGTTTCCCATACGGAAAGCGAAGGGAACGAGCATAAGGCCGGCTATGAGCTGGGTGGCGTTGAAGGTAATGTAGGTGAGCGCTTTCGTGCGGGTCCATTCTTTGTCGTTGACGATCTGGGAGAAAAAGGAATCGTCGCTGAACACCCATTCCGGAGCGTAGCGGGAGACGCTGGCATACGCTCCTATGAGGGCGACAAAAAGCCAGAGCATCCAGCCGATCTGGCCGGGGAAAGACTCGTACTCATCGTTTGTGAAGATCTCGTGCCAGCAGAGCCCGGACAGCACCGACAGCAGAATGAAAACATGCATGGGATGGGTGCTGCCTCCCGTAATGAGCAAAGGCACCGCCATGAGCCAGGGGGAAGTGAAGAGCAGGAAGCCGAAAGCCCATTTGGGGCGAATGAGGGCGAGCACGAATCCCGAAAGCACAAGGGCGACAAGAAGCGGCCAGACAAAGTTGTTGCCAGGCGTGAAACGGCTGTAAAGGACCGCGTCCCACCCCAAAAAGAGCGAGCCGAGCAGCGCGAAGAAAACTTTACACACCAAAGTACCCATAATAATAGGATTATACCATATTAGCGGCCTTCTATCCTCGCTTCCAGTTTGCCGAGGATCTTCTTCAGACGGCGCATTATGGTCGTGGCGTGCACGCCCCTTTTCCCGGCCAGCTCATCCAAAGTTCGGTTCTTAAAATAGTACTCCTCGAGGAGCCTTTTCTCATCCCCTTTCAACTCCGACCTCGCCTGGCCCAAAAGCGTGTAGATCTCATCTTCCTCCGCCAAAACAGATGCGGAAGGCGCCAGGGCGTGTTCCTCGAAAATGAGGACCGTGTCGCGCCTTTTGGCCTTGTGCATGTAGGTGCTGACGATGTCGGAAAACCTTCTCATTACAAGCTCCTCCAGCGGCTTCTCACCCCTGTAGCGCGCAAGATCTTTTTTAATAAGCCTGTAAATGAGATCCGAGAAGAATTCCTCGAAATGCCTGTGGCACCGGTACCGTTTCGCCAGCGTGTAGCAGGGAGAGCGAAAATCGGCGATGAATTTCCGCCAGGCATTATCGTCCCCGCTTAGCAGAGCGCGCGCCGCTAATAAGTCTTCGTTCATGGCTGTGCAGATCACGTTGCGCCATAAACGGAAAACATTTTATTTTCTTTTCAAGAGAGATTCAAGCTTTTTTGATTTTTCTCCTTCTTTCAGTGGCGTTTGTCTCCCTCCAAAAAGCGGAGGCGCTTTTGCTATAATAAGAAGAATAAACGAAATTTAATAAAGAGGAGTTCAACATGGATGTTTCCTTTGTCATTCCCGTCTTCAACGAAGAGGGCGATCTTAGGCAGCTTCACTCCGAAATCACCGAAGTGATGGAAAAGACCGGCCTCAGCTATGAGATCTTTTTCATAAACGACGGCAGCAAAGACACCAGCTGGGAAATCATAAAAGACCTGGCCGACTCCGACGGAAGAGTCCGAGGAGTCTGCTTCCGGCGCAATTTCGGCAAATCGGAAGCTCTTTCCGCCGGCTTCAAGAGAGTAAGTGGCAAATACGTCTTTACTATGGATGCCGACCTTCAG
>Ga0265298_10005319_pt1 | contig 16217 bp, 7 predicted proteins | sample AusTroGonzalo_MG_3_FD_193486 | JGI IMG/M metagenome (GOLD analysis project Ga0265298, IMG submission 193486) | Bovine rumen microbial communities from tropical cattle in Woodstock, Queensland, Australia - Gonzalo_01 | ecosystem: Host-associated > Mammals > Digestive system > Stomach > Rumen ... | reverse complement strand
CGATGCCGAGGAAGGATATGAACACTTCCGTCGAGACGGCGCCGGGGAAGCGCACGGAGAACTGGATGAGGATGATGTGCGCCACGTTCGGGAGAATGTGCCTGAACATGATGCGCGCGTGCGAGTAACCGAGGACTCGCGCGGCCTGCACGTAGGCGCGGTCGCGGTGCTTGATGACCTCGGCGCGGATCGTTCGGCAAACGCCCACCCACGTCGTTAGGCCTATGCCGAGCCATATGCCCAAGAGGCCCTGCCCCACGACAAGCGAGATCGCGAGGATGAAGAGGAGGCCAGGCATCGACGCCACGGTCGCGCAGAGCCACACCACCACGGAGTCCGTCTTGCCGCCGAAGTAGCCGCCCAGGAGACCCAGCAGCACGCCGATGGGGATGGCGATGAGCGAGGTGATGATGCCCACCTGGAAAGATATGCGCGCGCCCTGCACGAGCCGCTGCGCCACGTCGCGCCCCAGGTTGTCCGTTCCCATCGGATGCGCCCACGAAGGCGGCTGGTAGCGCAGCTCCTCGTGGACGACGTTGTACGACGGTGTCACGTCGCGCATCTTCGCCACGCGGTACTGTACCTCGCCGTACATCGCGAGCGCGAAATACGCCGCGATGACGACAAGGCACAGCTTGCCGCCCAGGCGCAACCGGCGCCAGATGCCGCCAGTGCGTCCCGATGCCACCGCAGGACCGGATTTCTCTTCAGGCTTCAACACGCCGAAGATTATAACATAAATTGGCTTTGGCCGTGCTACCGCGCTAGGCCATTGGCTTGACCGAAGGCACTGGGACAACGGGCGTCCCGCCCGTTGCATGGACTGCCAATGGCCCGCCAATGCAACGCGCAAGATGCGCGTTGTCCCAGTGTTGCCAATCCCCAGTGCTTCGCAACACCCAGGCGCAATCCCGGCGGTCTCGGTGGTCCCGGCGGTCCCGGTAGCAGGCTCAAGTCCCGCGAAGCGGCCCAGTGCCTACCCCGGCCACCGGCCCGTCGCCTATCTCCCAGGCGCAATCCCGGCAGTCCCAAGCGCAATGCCCCCAGCCATCAGCGGGCGAGATGCGGCGGCAGGATGAGCCGCATCCAATGCGTAGTGATCGCGGCAAGCGGCGCGGGGACAGGACCGTTCGCGTCGGTCGTCTGCCATATGCCGTGCCATTCACCGCCGATCTTCAGAAGCACGACATCCTCTGGACGGTCGAGCGCCAAGGTGAGCCCTGTCCCCACTACGCGCCTAAGGCCACCGGCGGCAAGTGCCACCACCTGTCCGTTCTCGGCGCGGACCGTTGCCAGCCCTTCCGCCTCAACCTCCACCTTCACGCCGTTCGACTCCACCGTTTCCGCGATGGGCAAGCCGCACGGATGCTCCCAGTCTGCTCTGATGCGAATAGCGGTCCCGTCGATGAGACGCAAGGTTCCATCCGGCTCGGGATAGATGTGGCCGGCCTTCGTCCCACCCTTCACGAGCGGCTGGCGCACGGCGCCGGCCTGCTGCAGATAGTCGGCAACGGCCTTGTCCTCGTCACCGCCGAAGATGCGCGTCTTAAGGGTCTGTCCCTTCACGATCGCATCGAAGGCACTCTTCTCGCCCTTGCTCAGGTTATGGAGCATTACGGCCAGATAACGCTGCTGGCCGACACGCAAGTAGCCGTCGGCATCGACCGTGAACGTCCCGAGCCCGCATTCGCTGGCCGGGCATGCGTCGCACCACCAGCCCTGCGACATCAGCTTCAGGATTTTCCACTGGCCGTGGTCGTTCCAGCCGTCGCCACTCCAGTCCACGAGCCGCTCGTGCCCGAAGACGTAGGCGACGGGCGAATCCACCTGCGCGCGGGAAATGAGGTTAGGCAGGCGCACGCGCGTCTGCGCCGTGACGTTGCCCCGCGCGAGGAGGTCGGTCGCCGTGCGCACGCGACGCTCGTCCCAAGACATTTGCTCGTACTTCGCCATCTCCTTACGTGGGTTGCCGCTGTAGAGTCCGTGATACACCTGACGGCCGCCGCACATCGCGTACGTCCACACGCGGAATACGTTACGCTCGGGCGTCGCGGTGTAACCCTCGTTTAGCCAGACCGGCCCTCCGAACTTCTTCGCCATCGCGTTCAGCGCGTAGATGGGCGCGTTCTCGTCGCCCTGCGCCCAGTCGCGCGGAGCCTGCCACCAGTCAAGGCCGTTGTGGAAGTACTCCTGCGGACAGACGTTGCTGTGCCAGGTGGGGTGCTTCGCCACATACACGTCCGCGCCGAAGAGGCGCTTGTCTGTTTCGTAGAAATCCCGCTCGATCTCTACGTTTCGGGCAAGGACGAGCTTCATGAACGTACCGATCGCCGCAGAACGGGCGGCATCGCCCTTCGCGCCGAGAGCCATGAGCGGAAAGTCGTCCATCAAGCTCCGTCCGCAAGCGGCGCGGTATGCAGCCTCGAAGTTAGGCGACCACCAGAACTTGCGCAGGCTAGGGGCGTGGTCCGGGATGAAGCCCCACTCGTCGCGCATGCCGCCGTCTGCCCCGAGTTCCTTGTAGCGAGCCATCAGCTCTCGCGCAAACGTGATGATGTGCGGAGAGAACACGTCAATGGAGAAGTAGTCGGCCTCGAGCGTGACCACCAGCGTCTCGTCGGCGGCGAGACCTGTCGCCGTTCCTTTCACGATGGCGTCGGCGCGGTCCATGTATCCGCCGCCGCTCTGGTCGCGCCGGTTCTGCACCAAAACATCTGCCGCGACATCCACGGAGCGGCGCTTCGAGAGGTCGAGCGTCCCGTCAGCGCGCCGCACCACGGCAAACGCGGCGGCAACGCGCGCAGAGACCGGACGATACGAGTTCCGCGCGCCGCCCGTCATGTGGTCGGTCGCGTCCGTGAACGTGTGCGTGAAGGCGGCAATGCCATTCGTGGGCACGGCGGTGACGACGGTCGCGATGCCCTGCATGTCCTTCGGCCAGCGCGAGAGGAACTCGCGGCGCGCGATGCGCGGATCCGTGTCCATGTACACCTTGATGCCGGCGGCATGGGCCTTTTCGTTGATCGCCTTGGCGGCGGCCATCGTCTCAGGGTCGCCAAGTTCCGGGTTGCAGCGCAACGTGAGCGTCACGCAGTTGTAGGTGCTTTTGACCACGCTCTCGTCGATCATCCTGTTGAAGGCCTTCAGGCCATCCGGAAAGTCGCGCGTGCCAAAACCCCAGAACACGTTCTCCGGCACAACATCCACCGGCAGGCGGCGAACCGTCTTGCCGCCGTTCTCCTGCCAGAACCTGGCGAGCGGATCGGAAGCCGATGCGCCCTCCGCCACCATGCATAGCGCAGTGATGGCACACAGTGCGACTAGGTTCATGCGCACACGCGCTCGACTCTGAATAGGCAGATTTCCCATAGACGTTCCTTGCTTTGCTTGTTTCGCGCATATTCTATTACATCATGCCGCGCTCAGTCCATTCAAATATGATACAATCAACGCATCAGCCCCCCACACGAACGGATTTTCGGTACAATTCAACCGTCAAAGGAAACCACATGAGCACTAAATGCAGATATTGTGGCAGTTTCACAGAGTCCTTAGGACAATTTATGATATAATGTAAGCCGTTCTGAATTCAAAAGAAATACAGGAGACTTCTTATGACAACAACTTTGCGTATAGATGATGCCTTGAAGCGGGATTGTGATGATGTGTTTGACCGGCTTGGCATCAACATGACATCCGCCATTACGGTATTTCTAAAGCAAGTTGTTCGCACAAGGGGCATTCCCTTTGAAATCAGCTGTGCGGATGAAATCGCGCCATACAACCGAGAGTCACAACGAGCCATGCGTCGGCGCGATGCGCTTCGTGCGTTGGAAGAGATTCGCGCCGACCGCATAGCAAGGAACGAACGTGAATGGACGCTTGATGAAATCAACGCCGAGATCAGCGCTGCACGGTCAGAACGGCGGAATCGTCTTTCGGCGGGAGCGAATGCATGATATTTGCCGTGATTGACACTAATGTGTTCGTTTCTGCCCTGCTCACAAAACACCGTGACTCCGCCACGGCAAAGGTTGTTGAGGCTGTTTTAGACGGTCGCATAACAGCGTTGAAGTCGCCCGAAATCATAAGTGAGTACCGCGAAGTGCTTGCGCGTCGCCAATTGTGGTGACACCTTCGCAGATGGTGGAGTTGTTGGAATCAAGCACGTTTCCTACGCCAAATTAAAGATGGCCCCACCAGGGGTGTGCTCCACATCTACTTCATCTCGACCGTCACCTTGAAGAAGTTGTAGTCCTTGGCATGGCCGGCGGCAACGGGCGTCCAGTCGCCAGCTTGGCATTTGCCGGACAGAAATTGATGGAAGGCACTTGCGATCTGAATTAAATTTTCTCCAGGGACAATCCCGTATCACGAACGAGCCTTCTACTCAGCGAGGTCTCGAGCACATCTTTCGTTCCAACCACGACAGCGCGTTTCTTTGCTCGGGTGATGCCTGTGTAGACGATCTGACGGTTGAGGAGCGGATGTTTCTCGTCGTTGGGCAAAACCACAAGCACATTTCCGAACTCCGATCCTTGGCTTTTGTGTACCGTCATCGCGTATGCAAGTTCGTGTTCGGGCAACTGCGAAACCGTGCAGCAGACAACGTCCTCGCCGCGGGGGAAGAGCACGCAAACTCCATGTTTGGGCGTCTTGACTGTTACGCCGACGTCGCCGTTGTAGAGGTTGAGCGAGCGCGTGTTCATCGTCACAATGACCGGTATTCCACAGTCCACGAGCGGTTGGACGGGGTTTCGCCCCACCCGTTCCTTCAGAAGCAGTTCATTCACATGTTGGACGCCAAACGGTCCCTTGCGCACGACAGTAAGGATCCTTGATGCATCCAGAACATCGAAAAGTACGCGCGCGGCATCGGAGCATTTACCATTGAACGCCTCGTCGCCATCCTTGATTTCACGCGCCGCCTCCACCAGAGCGCCGCCGTTGGCCAGGCCATGCACCTTCGCCCATTCGAGAAGGAGCTTGTCTACTTTATTCGGAAGGCCCTCTCCCGCCACTTCATACCAGAAGCAGCTATTCTCCGTTTCCGGCTTGACAATCGTGTTCGTCCACTGTTCGCTAGCAACCGGGAGCCGAGACTCCGCCGCCATGATGACATCCGCCCGCCCTTCGTTGAACGCCTCTGCGCATGCCTTCAGCTTCCCCGTGAACCGGTGGGATTCCGTAAGCTCGGGAAACGCCGATTGTTTATCCGCGTCTTTCTGCCCCAGAAGCATCAGATCGCCAAGGACGGCCCCCGCCTCCACGGACGGCAACTGGTTTTTGTCCCCCAGCAGCACCAATCGGCAGTCCTTGCGCAAGGCGACCAGCAACGATTCCATCAGCAGAAGGTCAACCATCGAACATTCGTCCACCACGACCAGCCGGTGCGGGAGCGGGTTCTCCGCATTGTATTTCCAGTTCGGAGCATATCCTCCCAGAAGCGAATGCACCGTCGTACCCGAAAGCGTGGCGATCTCCTCGCATACATCGCGGTCATTGCCCGCGAACGCTTCACACTGTTTCTTGAGCGCTTCACCCATACGCTGCCCGGCGCGTCCAGTCGGCGCAGCCAACGCAATGTCCGCAACCTTTAGGCCATTTTTCTTGAGAAGCGCGCGCAGAATGGAGCAGACGATGGTCGTCTTGCCCGTGCCAGGTCCTCCCGTGATGACGGTTAGATTGTGTTCCACGGCCGCTCGGACCGCTGTCTGCTGTTCAGCCCCAAGCTCATACGTTCCGCCCCCGCCGCCTTTCTTGTAGCGAATGACGGACTGGAGTTCTTCTTCGGTCAGCGTCTCCCCACTAGGCTTCAATTTGTCCTTGATCATTTTTGAAACCCGCGAGACGGCTTCGCCGTATCTGACGAAATACCATAACCCGTTCTTGTCTTGATCTATGATATCACCCTTCAACACTTCCGCCGCAGCAAGGGCCGCTGACCACATTCCGTTGATGCGACTCTCAAGTGTTTCAATGTCCGCCCTGCTCTCGTCGTCCGCATTGCGCCGACAGGCATCAGACAACAATTTTCCGTTCTTGTATTCTTCCCGCAAAGGGCTGAACGCCGCGTTGCCCTCATGGAGCGAGACAAACATCCCCGCAAGAAACAGGTAGGCGTATGCACCCGACTTCGGACTTCGTCCGACGATGTCGCGCGCCGTTTGGAGCTCGCCCAGCGACAATACGCGCGAAACGAGCAACCACGCCAGCACAGAACGCACATTCTTGGCCGCATCGTCATCCTCCACGGGGATCTCAAAACGCTTCAGCCTCTCTTCTGCTTCGTTGACTTCCATCATGCGTCCTCCTTCTTGCCGGCAAAGTATCCCATATTCGAGATCTCCTCCCTGAAGTCCGCAATGTCCGCCGCAGCGAACACCCTCGCAAATACGCCGCATCTGTTGCTTACTTCCCCTCCTCGTACAAAGAGGTAGGCCACGCCGCCGATCGTCAGGCCATACGGCTTTACCCATTCCGATGCGGCAAGTGAATAGATCTTGTACTGGAGATGATATCCGGCCTCGTCCATCGCTTTGCGAGTAGAAACCTCCTCGTAGCCTGAAAGCGAATTCGTCTTCCAATCCAAGACGAACACCTTGTCGCCAACCCTGACCAACAGATCGATCTTTCCGTTCATCGCGCCTTCCCGATCCTCGGGCAGATTGGACAGCAGTTGCTGTTCGGATGCGACGAACTCCACCTCCGCAAGACGGTTTTTCTTCTCGATGTCCTTCAGCACGATTTCCGTCTCGCCGATTCTTATAGGCGTGGACAAGACATTCTGAACCATGCGAAGAAGTACCGCCTCCGTCGTTGTTCCGCCTACTTCGCGATTCACCAACTGATTCTTGTTCATTGCCTTGCGAATCAGTTCCCTCAACGGGGAATTCTCGCCCTGCATCGCCTCGTCACATGCTGTCGTGAAGTCCACATCGCCTTCGTCTGCGTCATTTTTGCACAAAGTCTCCATGATTTCATGGAACACGTTGCCCGACACGTTGCTGCGCGGAAGCGACGTCTTCGCCTTTACCGTCGGATCGTGCGGTTCCGGCAACTGCTGGGGGTCACCGCTGGACGCAATGGTCTTTTGCGAGTCCGAAGCGCCTGTCGTCCCGCCCTGCGGAATGGACGAGAAAGAATCCCATTGGACGCGTCGGCTTTTGAGTCCGGGAATGGAAATCCCGTCAAAAGGTGGCCGCGACAAGGCCCCATTCACCAAGTGGGGGGCTGTCAATTCCGTCTGCTTTCCAGGCAAGTGGCGATCTGGCGCAAATGCGGAATTCTCCTTCCCCTCGAAATAGACCTGGATCGCCCGCCCAAGAAACCCTCTCGTTTGCACAGGATCGTCTCCGACCAACAATGCGGAACCGACGCTGCCAATGCCCGAACAAGGCACTTGACGAACCGTCGTTACATTATTACCGTTGGCATCCTTGACCACCTTGCCGTTTTCGCCTTTCGTGTTTTCCGTTTTTTCGACGATCCACTTCCAAGCCCGTTTCGACCACGGCAGATACAGCCGATATTCTGCACGCGTCAGGGCAACGTAAAGGAGCCGGCGACGCTCCTCCAAGGCCGCAGGTTCTTCTTCTTTGGGAGTGCCTTTCTTTATCTGATTCGAGAAACCATAGGCGATGAACACGATCGGGAACTGCAATCCCTTCGATGCATGCATCGTCATGATCTGCACGCGATCCGCCTCGCTCTCTTTCTTGAAAAGGGGCCCGTCCTCGCCGGCGGCCTTGTCGTTCTTGCGCCATTCGCGAAGGACAGCCGCGAATTCCGATACGCTGTCGGCAATTCCACCGACCTCCGCCAGCAACGCGTCGAAAATCTGGCGTACTGCCGCGCGCGTGCGGTTGAACGCGCTAAGATCACCTGCAGGACGAACGAGTGCGGTGCAAGGATCTGACATTACGCGCTCGAACAGCTTGTTCCACTCTTTGTCTGCCGCAAGTTTTTGCAACCCTTCGATGAACTTGTCGAATGCGGAGGCATCCGTCCGAGGAATCTTCGACAACTTTGACGGATGGACACCGATAATCGGCGAAATCAGCAGTGCTGGCCGGTTCCCGCTCCCATTGGGACGCGCCAGATAGTCCAGCAATGCAAGAACACCCTCTGCCTCGGCCGATTCGTAAAGGCCCTGCTGCTTATACTGCCCATACGGGATCCCGTACTTTGCAAGGACACTACGCACCACCGCGGCATCGTTATTTGTCTCAACCAGCACGCACATATCCCCGTATGAGAATGTGTGCATTCTCTCTTCAGCGCCCTCTTCCCTGGTCCAATAGGCCGGATTCAGTCCCTTTAGATGAATCATTTCCCGAACTGCGTGTTCCATGAACTCCGGAAGGCATGAAGCTTTATTGCCGAAACAGCCACCACCGTATGCCGACGGAGAAATCCTCGTTGGCATCGACTCGAGAAGCAGAACGGCATCATCCTCCCCCATCGGGGCGCGGAGATTGTCGAATTTCCTGTTGCCTCTTCTCGGATAGAAAACATCCTTGTAATCGATTCCTGCTCCCGCCACGCCATTTTTGAACCAATCCGAACCGGAATCTTGGTCATCAGCATCCCTAAAGAAGACATTGAACGCGTCAATAAGCGTTTTCTTGGACCGGAACGTCTCGTCAAGCGACTTCTTCTGCCCCGCAAGTTTATCACGCGCTGCACAATACACCTTTACATCGGCACCGCGGAAGGAATAGATGGCCTGCTTGGGATCGCCAACGACCAAAAGGAAACCGGGCTTGAGATTTCTCCCTTCCACTTTGTTTCCCGAACTTGAGAACAATGTGCGGAAGATGTCCCACTGGTGTGCATCCGTGTCCTGGAACTCATCCACCAGCGCCACGCGGTACCGCTCGCGAATCGAGTCGAAGAAGCGCCGTTGCATCGACTTCTCACCTTCGTCCAACGGCACTCTCGTCACAACCTCAGCCGCACGCACCACCATGTCGTCGAAAGTCAACAGCGCGGCCTGATTTTTCAGTTCCTCGAATCTCGCACAAGCGCGCTTCACCAATTTTAGGAGCAGCTCTTTCCGTCTGATGTCTTTAGTACCTTTCTTCGTCTTCCTCGCAGCTATGGCAGTCTCCATTGACGCGCACAACTTTGCACAACTCGTGTTGCTGACAATGCCCTGCACTTCTTCGATTAATTCGGCAACTGACTTGATCTTGACATCCTCTAGGACTTCAAACAGCTTGCCCTGATACTCGTCACAAAACTCCTTGTCCAGCAAGACCTCCAGCACGGCCTTGTGTACCAGGGCATCACTGTCCCCGCCGATCTCGCTTTTTATCGGAACGCCGTTTTCAAAGGCGTATTCAGACAACAGCTGTCGGCAGAAGGAGTGGATCGTGCAGATCGTCATCTCGTCGAATTTGTCGGGGAGCGCTTTAGCATTCTCCAAAGCCTTGCGAATGCGATCCTTCAACTCGCCAGCCGCCTTTTCGGTAAAGGTGACCAAAAGGATGCTCGTGGCATCGTATCCCTTTTCCTCCACAAGCTTCAGCACGATGCTTTCAAGCGCATACGTCTTGCCCGTGCCGGCAGACGCTTCGATCAAGGCGTCATGCTCGTAATCGAGCTGATTCCACACGTACTGCGGATTTGTCAACCTGTCGTCTGCCATTTTACGAGCCCTCCACGTTATGCGCCGGATTGTCATTGGCAGTCGAATTGTCTCTTGTCCCTATCATCGGGATCCTGTGCATTGTCTCGAACCGCCGTTTGATCATATCGACATCACTTTCGTCCGGCATACGGCTCCATGCCTTCATCGTCTCGCCAATGACAAGATCGTTGTTAAAGTCGCTGTCTCTGTGGTAAGAATAATCATCCGTGGAAAACTCCAAGGCATCCCATTCTTCATCAGAAGCCGGGAAGTCTCCTTGGATCTTGTTCTTGCCCTTTGCATTGACGATTGCTTTTGCAAGATCGGAGTACCCGTAATCGAGATAGCGCCCATCGCCATCTGACGTACCAAGGAACGCAAGATACTCGTCCACCAGAGCGTCAATGTACTTTTTTGCTTTTTCCGGCGTCGTGCTCCAGTTCCACGCGTTGTACAACAACTCCTGCATGTCGGCAATTCCTACCCGTAATGAATAGCTCTTTTCGTCCTTCATTCCCGCCACCATCATCAGCCATGTCACAAGCGGCTCCAGCACGACCTTTGGCGGGAACTTGGTCAAATTGGGCTTTGTGCTATTCTTGGACGGCCAGGTGTCTCCACACTTGCTGAACACGAGCGCATGGCACGTCTTTCCGTCAGACGACTGAACCCAACCCAAAGTCTGCCCCGTATAAAGCATCTCGCCGCGCTTGCCACCCTCTGGCGAGAGTGTCCGAACAGGATCCGGCTTGCTCCCTCCATCAGGAAAGAACTCCTTGGTAAAACTCTTGAGCGCACAGAGTTTCTCACGCTGCGTGGCATCGCCCATCATCTCGTTCCTTGCTTTCTTCAACGCATAATCGCCCAGCAAGCCATCTGATTCAGGAACCCATCCCTTGTCCGAGAAGCTCTTGTAAACTCCCTTTATGTCGGTTGCGGAGGGGGCGTCAGGAACGGCATCGAGAATCGCCCGTTGAAATTTCCACTCCATTGGGCCGGATGCAATCTCGAGCGGCGCGTCGGCATCTATCGACTCGTCACGGTACCCTTCAACGCTTATTCCATAATGGCGCCGCAAGACGGCCCGTAGCGGCGACTCAAGAAATTCGGCAAGTTCTTTAGCCGTAACCGCCTGACGTGGCGTCTCGCCATTATTGCCGACATTCGATGTCGCATTGTCGGTGGCGCTCTCCTTTGCCGGATCCCATTCATTGGCATCCTTCACTATCTCGTTTCGCGTAGCAACCTGCTTCGCAATTCCACGCTCAGCATTCGAATATGTTGGAAGAATTCCGGCGAACCACTCCTTGCGCCACTTGATCGGCGCAACGGGACTCTCTTCAAAAGCCTTGCCCGGTTCGCCTCGCTCCAAAAGCGGCAGCTTCACCTCCTTGAACTTTTCGTCCTGATTTGGCCGATCTTTGGGAAGGACGTTCGCCTCGACAAATGACTTGAGTTCGCAGACCATGCCAGACGGAAACAGCTCCGCATCCTTGACAATGTCGTGGCAGGGATATGACACGACGAGCCTTTCCCTGGTCGCCATCAACGTTTCCAGGAAGAGATACTTCTTCACTTCGGATGGTTTTGTGTCGCCCAGTCTTCTCCGCGCACCGCGGATCTCCAACGTCGTATCGCTGTCGTGCCCGGGGAAAAGTCCCTCGCCCATTCCCAGCACGAACACCTGCTTGAACGGCACGGGGCGCATCGGCTGAAGTCCGGCGATCGTCACGCCGTGCGTAAGGTAGCCACCCTTCTGGCACTTGATGCCGCCCACGAACTCCTCCACGGCCTCGACCACGAAATCCAGCTGCTGCCGCCCCTCAACCTTGTCAAGCGCGTAGAGAGTCTGAAACAGCTGGCGGCGAACTGTCTCCTCCAGCGGCTCGTCACGTCCGACGGCAAGAAATTCCCCGGCGATACGGCGAAGGCTATCAGCCCAGTTCCGCTTATCCGTCACACTCTCTGGCACTGTTGACGACGTACAGTACAGTTCCATTGCCGCAAGAGGCGTAAGCTCGCGATACAGCGTCTCGACGATTTCAGAGAACTTCAGCGCAGAATCATCGCCTCCCTGCCATACGGGCAGGTTGTCCCTATCATTTGCCACCATCCCCAACCGAAGCCGCTCCAAAGCGCGATTCCACGAGACGTTCTGATGGTGGACCTTGCCGTCGAATCCGTCAAACGCACCAATTTCCTTTGCATATCTCCGCCAATCGCTCACGTCCTTCGGCGTGAACTTAAGTGCGTTCTGTACGCAGGCATTGCCCAGAACGCCGAATACCGTCTCGCGCGAAAGTCCTTCTCGGGCAAGCGTCATGAGCGCATTGAACCCGGAGAGGTACACGCTGGAATCCGAAGCCGAGGTGTCGATCAGTCCGTAGGGGATCTGTCCGCGCGCATCAAAGACCGCCTCGATCACCGGACGGTAGGTCGCCATGTCCGGCACAAGGACGGCGATGTCCGAAAACGTACAGTCGCTCCACGGGCGATCGCCGCTCCCTTCCGGCTTCCAGACGGCGCCGAGAATCGCGTTGTAGACCATCTCGACCTCGCGCCGGACGCCTGGCGCACCGACGATCTGAATGGATGCGTCCTGGCCCTTGACTTGCCCCACTTCGCTCTTCCGATGGCGAATCGACCCCTGCACCTTTGCCAACATGCTGCCCGAGGTACAATCGTCGGCTGCGTCATGTCGCTGAATTTCCGTCCACTCGAATTCGACCGGCTCGGACTCGTTGCCGTTCGACGCCTCCAGATCGACGAGCAATCGCAACGTTTCTCGCCCCGCGCGTCCCCACTGCTGAAGCAACCGATTGTCGTATTCGCCGTCAAACCGGACGTCCTCGTCCTCCTGCATCCCCTTGAGTCGGTTCTTGATGCGCTCGGCTTGCGTTTCGATGTCCCCCCAGTACTCCAGGCAGACATTGTTGTGGAAGACAACCACATCGTGAGTCTTCGCCAGCCAGTAAAGGATCTTGACCTGCAGCGACGAAAGCGTGGACATCCCAAACAGATAGATGCTCTGCTTTTCTCCAACAGGCTTATTGCATTGCAACTGAGCGCGTTCAAAGAGCTGGCGTAGCGACAAGGAGTCTCCTCCTAGCGGGAAGACTCCACCTTCTCCGAAAAGCTTCTGCGCTAAAGCCGCCTCGGCGGTTTCGGTCGGTTCGGTCAGGCTTTTCGACGCAGTGGCGTCCAGCCACCTTGCGATGACGCCCTCACGGCGCACTTCGTACTGATCCATCAAGTCGGCAAGTTTCACAGCCAGCTGCCAGGCCATGCGAGCCTTGCTCCGCGAATCTATCGCGAACGAGTCCGTATCTTTCCCCGTGACATACCGGCGAAACGGCTGAAGCCGCGGATCCCTGTCCTTGACCAGAATGGACATGATGGCATTCGCGTAGGCATTCATGGGCATGAGCCTTGGGCGCTCTGCAGGCTTGAAGCACGCTCCCAGCAAATTGAAAAGTCGCTGTTCGATGAACGGGAACTCAATCCCAATTGACAGTTCCGGCGTGTCCGCGAACATTTTGATCTGCAGCCACTTGGCGATGTTGGCATTTGGCACAACTACCTGCGAGAACTCAAACGGATCACCCGTCCTCCGCTCCTCGAGCAACCGGCTCTTCAATTCCGCCGCCAGATCCTCGATCCGGCTGCCATAATAGATTTTCAAGGACATGCTTAACCCTTTCTTCCGTGTTCAATGACATTAATCCCAAACCATGTGAACATATGGATACTCCGCTTCGCTGTCGATGTAGAGCATGCCCTCAACACCGCTAACCATCATGGTCGAATTTCATTGACGTACTTCTTTACCGACTGTAACGGCACCAACAGAAAAATCTTACTTCGCGCGTTGCGCACGAGGCACTCCCGTTCATCTTTCACGACCACGAGAAATCTTCACCCAGACAAAATCAAGCTTCTTAGGCACCTTTACCTTGAGCATGCCTTCAGAAATGGATGCCTCGCCGCGGCCACCTATGACGGTCGGCTTCGCACCGTCTGTAAGAATGTAGCTTGAGATCGGCACGGAAAACTCCTCGTCCGCGGAGAGCTCGCGAAACAACAGCGCGGTACCTTCGTTACCCTTGCGCGATGCAGACACGAAGCCGGTCCAGGCAAGCCCGTCAGGCGCATCGCCAACCGGATACACGTATCCTTCGTGAACGGCATCGCGCTCCTTTTTCCAGCGCGCGATAAGCGGCTTCCATGCCGCAACGGTCTCAGGCGACAGGTTCTGTATCTCGAACCATCCGAGCGGCGATGCGAACATCGAGATCGCGAAGATGGCATCGCGCGGCCAGCAGGCGGGCGCGAGCGGGTCGCCCTTCGGGTATAGTTCGGGCAACCTCTCGGGATTGAGGACCTCCATCCTCAAGCGCGCCGGATCAACGACATGCGCAAGGCCCCAGAAGTTCCTAAGCGTACGATGTGGCCACCATAGGCGACTGTCCTTCTTCCTGATATATCGGTTCTCGACGAAGACGGGCCCTATCTTCGGGAAAGCGAAATACCCAGGCCGCACCCCAGCCGTCACGTCGAGGTCGATGGTGATGCGTCCATTGGATTCTCCGATAAGGCGATCCATCAACTTCGCCTGCCTCGACAAGGCTGTCGGCGTAGGCGTCTTCATCGCGTCGAGCTTGAAATAGTCTACGCCTAGGTTACGATGGGTGGACAGCAGAAAGTCGGCATCCTTGCTCCAGTTCTTCGCGTCATCGGAAGAATCCGGCCCGAACCACAGCCCAAACTTCATGCCTTTTGCCCGCGCCGCTGCGATGATCGGTTCGAGGCCGGAGGGGAAGCGGACAGGATCTACATCCCAGAATCCATCGACTTCCCACCACGATCCCCAACGCCCCTTCTCGCCCTTGGCAAGCGCGGCGGAGTTGGCCGAACGCCCCTTCTGCCACCCGTCGTCAATCTGGATCACGTCCACGCCGAGTTCCGCCCCGGCAGCGACTTCTCGCATCAGGAAAGACTCGTTGATGCATGCGTCACGGTTGCCGTCACCCCAAGTGTTGGAGAGGAGAAGCCCGTCTCGTCCCGAGACGTACGGTCTGAACGCGCGATGGAAATCTGTTGCCGCACGCACGCGTCCAGCGCGTCCGCCGCCATAGCGCACCTTCACGCAAGGATACCCGTTACGGAGAACGCGAACCACCCCAGACGCCGGATTGACGCGATAGTCTGGAGAACTGTCTGGCCGAACGTGCGGCAATGGCGCTTGCCGGAAAAAAGCCACCCCGTCTCCGCTCAGCGAGTCCTCGACGAAAAGCGACGGCGCCGAGATATCAAAGGCCTTCTCGCATCGCGAAAGGAGATACTCCTTTTCGAAATACAACTCGTCATGCTGGTCCGTGGCATCCATCAGCTGCACGATGACAAGCCTTGGATGTGCCCATTTGTAGGAAAAATCCCCAGGCGAGAAGTCCAGATTGCCTGCCGCATCGTCCGCATATGCAGAAGACAGCACCCCCATAGAACCGATCATCGCCAATGCGCCGGTCACCATGGCCATCGTAACTCTAGCAAAGTATCCCATATTGATTGCTCCATGCTTTCGAATGGCAGTTTGTCGAACACAAGGATACTAAAATCGCATACGCAGGGCAATGCGGAATTTTGATATACTTTCGGGGTTGCGCGGCATGGTTGCCGGCGGCGAGAGAGGTGACGATGGACTTCAAGGCAAAAACAATGCTTCTGGCGGCAGCGGCGGCAATGGCCGCAAGTGCCGCAACTGTGGAATTGACGTCGGCAGACGGCGGCAAGGCTGCGGCGGACACATATGGCGCACGTCTCTTCAGCTGGCGTCCCGCCGGCGGCGAAGAGGTGTTCGCCCTGCCCAAACCCTACGAAAAGTGCCCTCGTGGCGTAGGCGTCCAGATACATGGAGGCATGCCTATCTACTGGCCGTGGTTCGTTTACGAGGGACCGCAAGGCTGCAAGATACACGGCGTCACCAGCTACGCGGAATGGAAAATCAAGGAACGCTCGGAGAACCGCGTCGTGTTCGCGCTGGACGACACTCCGGAGACACGCAAGGCATGGCCGTACCCCTTCCACGCCGAGCTAACCTACGAACTTGGCTCAACACTCACCGCCACCTTCACCGTCACGAACACCGGCAACGAGCCTTACGCTTGCACAGAGGGATTCCACCCGTACTACCGCGTAGGCGACACCATGCGGTGCACAGTCACAGGCACAGACGGAGCACGCTACTTCTGGAAGGGGGAGGCGGACATGGGAGACAAGCGCGTGTGGAAAGGCGATTTCCCCTGCCGCCTGGTCGCCGTCGGCAAGCCTGGCTACGTGTTCGAGGAAGGCCCGCACCGCCACCTGCTGAAGGATCCGGCACTAAAGCGCGTAATCGACATATCCTACGAGGGCAATATCAAGTTCGTCATGTGGAACTGTGGCCCCGACTTCTCCGCGCTCGGCGAATCTGACGACCCAGACTACGGGCGACACTTCCTCTGCGTGGAGGGTGCCACGCTCTACCGTGACCGGGCCTACACTCTCGCCCCAGGCGCCTCGCACACGCTCAAGGCGATTGTCGCCG
>Ga0265298_10005318_pt1 | contig 16219 bp, 8 predicted proteins | sample AusTroGonzalo_MG_3_FD_193486 | JGI IMG/M metagenome (GOLD analysis project Ga0265298, IMG submission 193486) | Bovine rumen microbial communities from tropical cattle in Woodstock, Queensland, Australia - Gonzalo_01 | ecosystem: Host-associated > Mammals > Digestive system > Stomach > Rumen ... | reverse complement strand
TATTCGCCTCATATAGGTGAAGCAAATGTAGCTGAACCAACTACAACTGAGATTGAAGACGCTGCTGTACTAGGTGAATATTTTGCATATTATATTCCAGTTGGTACTGTGTATCATACTTTAATTGATTCAAGCAATTCAAGTGGTAGCAAATATTTAATTGTTGACGATAATCCTGGAGACTGCCCAACTATTGAATATATACAGAATGAAGCTGGATCTCCTACATTACGCACAGGTTATTCTGTCATAAACATTGATGGGACGCCTGAAGCTGTCAACGGTTTAGTTTTTGTTAGATCAGACGATAGTCTTAAAGGCAAAAGCGTAGTTGATTTGCTTACAGGTGGGTTTAATGTGAACTTTCAGGTTAAAGACAATAATAGTATTAATGTACCAGATGCTATAACAAATCTTTTAGATGGAGTTGACCAATCGCCTGCTTCTAAAATGATAAGTGCTGAAATCCAGAATCCTTATTCTGCGACTACTAGTGACGCTTTAACTAATACATTAAACAGACTTGACACTGTTCAAGACGCGCTTACAAATGCAGCTAGAAGCGCATATACGGTAGCTACTAATGTAGACTATGATGTCGATTTTAGTACAGCAAGACTGTCGTATACATCAACGAACGGCGCATATACATTTACAATGAATGCTGATGTTAACATACGAAAAGTAGGCGAAGAATATCCGTTGAAGAGTTTTACATTTGCAAAGGATTCTTATAGTTTTGCTGATCCGGTGTATGAGATGACCATTACATTTACAAATGCTCGTGGAAATAGCATTAGTACATTTACTGGCAACATATACAGTCTTAGTGGCTTAGAAGACACTTTAAGTGGAGTATTCAACCGTCCATTGTCTGTAGATGTTTCTGCTGGCACTAATAATAGCATCATAGCTAAAGTTACATGCAGTGGCTCGAATGATTTTGATGGTAAGACTAATAACGTCATCAAGACAGCTCTTACGACAAGTGCAGACTTAGCTGAAGAATATGAAAAATGGACTACTGGATATTTGAAGAACGTCTATTACAATGGCGAGAACTATGTATTCGATGGGTTCAATGTAGATGATGATGGATGTATTTACTTTGGCGAGTTAAATGAAAATGAAGATACTTATTTAAAGTATTCTGGCAAAAAACTGACTACCAGATTTTTCGCTAACAATGTATGCAAAGCTACATTTAGAAAGACTGATTCTTCAAGCACTACATACGATGACTTGGTGTTCAACAACAATCAGTCAGAGTTCGATAAGATAGACAACATAAAGGGGTTTGCGCCTTTCTACTATGATCCGGAGTTTAAGTATTGTGTCTTATGCGATGACAACGGCCGTTTGCTGAAATATGTATACAATTCTACTGAAAGAAAATATGAGCTTGACAGCAATGGAGCTAAGCAGTGCGTGTATGAGGAAGTGCTGACGAAATCATATATACTTGACACATTTAAAGATTGGTTCAACGCTGATTCGTATATCAATTATAGTCTAATGAACAACGTCAAATGGAAAATCGGCAATAATGATCAGTATCTACTTAACTTTGACCTGGTAGCTGACAATAGCTTAAATAGATTTGATGACGAAGGCTATATCGTAAGCTTATCGACTACCGACAACAATTGCATTCTGCTTTCATCAAATTGTCCGACTAGTACGACTTTCAGTGTGACAAACGCGACTAACACTGAAAAGCATTCAAATTTGACAAATGGTAAACGATATAATTTCTCAAATCTATTTAAGCACGTGGATCAGAATGAGACTGATACTAGAGAAGAGATGAAGCATGCAATGCTGTCATTCAACTTCTTCATTCCTGAGAGTGGCTGGAATGAGCTTGAAGACGAGATGTATAAGAAGAATTCTTCTTACAAATCGAAGATCAATATTGCTGAAAACGAGAGCAATGGCATTCTGCAAGAGTATTTCCCGACTAAATATGAAAATATCGCTGAAAATTTGGATAACGTATATACATATAATGCAAAGCTTTTCTATCGCGTTAGAGTCTTGTCAAGTGATTTCAGCACTGACTTAAATGCGACTACGCCGGATCTTTCTAGCTTCTACACAATAGCTACAGATTCAATGAACATTTTTGTGAAGTTCGTCAATAGGTTTCATCATGATGATGACGATCATCTAGTAAACGATTCATATGTGATGGTCACGTCAGACAACGATACATTCTGTACATTGGAAGGGAAGCCTACTACAGCTCCAACTGCTGGAAATTCAGCGCATCCTACTCATACTGCTGATGTAAAGTTCGAAGGCGTTTTATTGGACTATATGTACAGTGGAAAACCATATAAAGTCCAATTGAAAGACATTGTTGGACATTTAGTGTTTACATATGGTGAAGTGAATTCAGCATCGCATACGTCTGGCTATATGATGAAATTTTCATTTAATCGAGACGTAAATGCAAATATAGTCAATGCAGTGCCACCTGATGCGCTTCTTGCGACTATAAAGGCTAATGATCTAAATTATGGTAACGCTGAGCTTCCACAGGACAAATATGATAAGTGGGGTACACTTAGCTCAGCGTTTATGTCAAGCGTAAACAGTCTTAACGGCCATAATCTTACTGCTAAAGCTGCGGCTTCATATAAAAATGAGATAGAGACTCGTGCTAAAGCTATAAAGCAGGAAATCGATAGTCACTTCTCTTATAAGATATCTACTGATAAAGCTGCAGGCGATACTTCAGTCAATGTTACATCAGCAGAATTTGTTACTGAAGTTGCAAAACATATTAATGGGTTTACTTCTGTTGGTTCGGTTAGCTTTTGTCTTTATGATAAACCTAAGAAGAAGATGTCAGTTATAATAGGCCATAAGCAATTTAGTGGAGCAGGCCCAATATATTCTCATGATCTTCCAGAGCTTCAGGATACTACTAACGGATATATTGGCTATATTCTTTTGAATGGCGAAAGAAGCTTAAATGGATCAATTCGTTATGGCAACTATAGCTATAAGACTGTTGGATTGGCCGGCAAAGCTGCACATATTGGTAACAAAGAATTAAACTGGTATTTCAAAGAGCCGGTTAATGGTTATTACGATTGCAAATATTCAGTATATAAAGTGACTCCTAACAAAACGTATGAGGAATATGCACAAGACACTAGCCAAGTAGACTTCTTCAATTCGATAGAGTATTTCATTGAGAATTTTGGCCTTAAAAGCAGTAGTGTGCCATTTAATGCTAGCACTGCATTCGATAAAGTATACAGTCAAGACGAAGATCAGATCGTAAAGACATTGGCGTATTTGACGAAGAGGCCTATATTCATATTTGAGCGATATCATGGTTGCAGTTATAGTGAGAAGTTTGAAAAAGATGTGTTCGATTCAGATGCATTCAAGAATTTCTGTAAGCAAAACTACATATTTAGACTGCTTGTGACGAACTATTACCTAAGCGAAAGTGAAGGTGGTTCGCCTCTCTATAGGCTTGCTATGAAATATGGTCTTTCTGACTACAATGGTGGTGCGCCATATATGCTGTTTGGCGTTGTCGAAACTGATACAAGTCAAGAAGTCCGCGGTAGAATGTTTGAAGACGACTTGAAGGTTCTTGTGAAAGACAAGAAATACGTATGTGGATGGGGTTGTCCGGATAGAAAAGAAAAAAGTACATCGCCATACTATGATTTCAACAACAAGCCATATTATCCAGACTTTGATATTCCATTCTCTTGCTATACAGCTACAGAGTTTGTCAATATGCTAAGCGCTATCTACAATGCTAGCGATTATACGTTATCAGCTAATCAAGTGCCTACTATTCCTAATGACAAAGGCCATGCTAAGATTTATGGAAAGTATCCCGTTGAAATCGACCGTAACAATCTACTATATGCAAATTATGTTTATTTTACTGCTGGTAGTGATAGTACTAGGTGTTTTATAGTTGGGCCGCCATATAGAGCTGATTCTACTCTTACTACGGCTCCAGCTGATTCATCATATGCTCGTATCATAATACCATTGAAGGTATCTAGCGATTCATTTACATATAAGGTAACATATGCACCTTCGTCTTATTCTTTGTATAATCCGCCTGATTTTGATTCTAAGTCATTTAGCAATATATTGTCAGATGGAATGTTCGATACAAAGCTGAATCTATATCGACTGTGGACGACATTGAACGATATGTGTGTCACTGGTGAGGCGGTTGCATCTAGTAAATACGCTGCGCTTTTAGATAAAACGTCTCTCAGTTCAGCGGTGAAGGATCCTACTGACATAAAATCTGCTCAGACGTTTAACGATAAGATACTTGACTATGAAAGCATGGTTCAGCCACGCGACTATTCAACGAATCTTCTCTATTATAAAGCAGGCGGGTCTAAATTGTCTGGCCAAGAGATTTTAATCATCAATGCAAGAAAGATGTACAATAGGCCTGACTACAGAAATGAAAAGCCAAAGGAAGGGTCGATGAACTTTGCATTGTCATCTTTATACGACCAGGAGATGACGTTGACTGGGTTTGTTCCAATAACTAATTCATATGATTCTCTATATGAAGTTTTTCCATACGTAGACGATGACTTGAATTATATGCTACTTAGCGATGAAAGAGCTAAGATGATGGATCTAGGTGGATTTAAGAAAGTTAGATATACTGACTACAGAGTAAAGGCGCCACAGTGGAGACTGTATATGTCGAAGACTCCAATCACGTTTACTACAGTGTCTGGTGTTCCACTTAAGTTCATTCCAAATTTTTCAAACAGCATTGCTGACGATAGCACGATAGACGTCAATTGCAAATTGTCTATAACGTTAGACGACTTAGTGTTTAAGAACAAGTTTAGGCAGGGCATAAAGTTTGACGACGTAAAAGATGTAGAATATCCAAATCCTCTTTATACGCATGAGTTTATCGCTAACGACGATAAGATGAACTTAAGCTCATTGAATAATTTGTATATGAGATCGGATGTTCCTGCTGATTTGACGTTTGGCACTGAAGACTATAGCGTAGACTTGAATGTCATAAACCAAGTAAGCAATAGGACGTGCAAATGGGCAAATATTGAAATAGGCTCTGAATATGAAGAGATGAAAGTATTTTCAGACTATTACGCATATATAGGCTCTGATGGAAAGCTTCATCATAATAGATGCGTTGGAACACCATATTTCAATATGATGGCTAAAGTCATAATAGACGATTATGCTGGAAATGCCGGCGAAAACGCAAATGACGCAAAATACGTGAACACTAGGTTTACTGGTTTAGTCTGCAAAGTAGCGACTGACGTAGCTTATGCTAACAATATAAAGCCTGTCAATTCAATAGACTATGTTCAGACTATTGAAAATAGTGAAGTCGAGTATACATGCAAATACGAGTCTCATACTATAAATGGAGGCATTTATAATATCAACTATTATATATCTGGAAGTATTTTCAATGTGAAGATGGTTGGAAAGGCTGAAATCAAACTTTCAGATTTCACGAAAGAATCTGAAAACGATGGCAAGGCAATAGCAAGTTTCTCAGTTCCTAATACTCCGGCTAACAATTCTACCATATCGAATTCAATTTGGATTGTGTTCGATGGGCTTTTGTTCGATAAGAACGTCTATAAGAATTCGTTTGATAAAGTCTATATGAAGAGCAATGCTAAATATAAGATGGCTGACATTACATTCTATAATGTAGAGCTTAATTCAGATGGCATATTTACTGGTGTCGTTGGCGTTGCTTTGACGACTGGAGAAAATGCTGACACTGCTGAGATTGAGATTCACAACGTTAAGCCGCCACCACCCAGGATAACTTCAATATCGATAGCTGTAGATGATTCTTTAAGTGACTATAAGACTCGAGATGGATTTGTTAGGATTGATGACAATGCTTGGCAGAGATGCGTTAAGATAAACGAATCAGAGTTTAAGATTGATGCTTTAAGCGAAGATCGACCATTCTTCCAGCTACAAGGAAACATCGCAATGGACAGCACAACGAATCTTATCTATGATTCATATGGCAATATGTCTGGTATGCTAGTAACTATAAAGGTCAAGGGTCTTAAGAGATTTGGCGGATCTGGATATGACTTTAAGTTCGAGGATCCTGAGCAAGTAGTGCTGTCTAGCAAAGAGATGCTTGAAGGCTATAATCTACTTTCTACAATGCTTTCTGGACAGTTTAAGAAAAATATTGCAGCTGAAAACGCAGATCCAGTATATGTCTTTGATGAATCTAAATTTGAAAAGAGATTTAGCGAATACAAGCTTCATGCTCAAGTTGGTATGACTGTGACATCCGGTGTCATTAGAAGTGCATATAACAACATCTATACAGATCCTCTTAGCACAGTGTTTAAAAATGTTGGAAACTATATCTACAAGTACAATCCAGATGGTAAGAACTTATTTGAAATCGAGGTAATCTCAAAGAATAAGTCATCGAATTTTAGGCAAGACTTGTTCTATGTAAATATGCCAACTGATAGATGGTATAATCTGTCATTATACAATACTGTTAAGAAGACATATGTCAATACTGAAGTTATGAACAACCAACATTTGGGAATGACGCTTACTGATGTTACTGCTGATGAAATATACGACGTTCCTTCTAAATCGAAGCGTGTATTCAACTGTTATACGCATTTCGATGGATTCCTTGAAGGAAAGAAGATTGAGACAAACTGCGACGACATGGAAGATCTTGTAAGCAATGCAATGTTCAAATACGATAAGCTGTATGATATTTCATTTGATCCATGCAACCGAAGCAATTTCTATCTGCATTACGCTGATGATCCAAGATTTTTAGCATATAATAACGATGATCTTGAGACTGAATATGATAAAGCTGAAAGAAAGGGCTATGACCTGTTTATGTTCGATACGGCTCTAGAGCATATTAACTTTACTTCAAATTCTAGTGCGACGATTAAGCTATTTGACAATAAAGGTGTTAGATCATTGTTGACGGGTTGCATAAAGACTGATAAGAATAAAAATGCGACTGGCAGTGATGAATGGAATAAAATTGATGAAAACATTGTTACAAAGAAGCCAATATTTTTAGATTTTTCAACTGACGTTAACACTACGCTTACTCCTCTTAGTGCGTTGTTGGATCAAGATAAGACTGATGTGTACTTAAGCGAATATGCTCCATATAGAGTCTTTATGAATGATTCTGGCGAATACTATGTGCTTAAGAAGAAGAGTCTTTCATATCAGATGCGTGCAATTCCTGGAATGAAAGCAAAGTCAATTATGTGGATCGTATCACCAGATTTCGATACTAAGGCTTCAATCAACTATTATGACAATTATGTTGAGTCATTGTCAGCGATGAACGATTTCATTAAGTATTTCGACAATCCACAACATAAGCTCCCAAGTGTCCAGTATAGAAATAAGATTCTTAGCTCTGACTATGCTACGCTTGTCTACAATGAGTGCAAGAAGACTGAGGCTATAAATTTAGATAGTACGATCACTAAGGCTGCCGAAAACGAATCGTATGAATATACTAACAATCCTCTTACGATAGCGTATGTGTGGGACAATTCTCAAGTTACTAGGAACGAGACGATAATTAGAAGTAGTGGCGATTCAAACGTTCTTAATTGGACTAAGACTTTGAAGAACGAATCTATCGTTGAAGTTGGTTCGATGTACAATTATGCTAATGCTGAAAGCGAAGGCAGTATTACGAAGATTGAGACGTCATCGATTGGCCAAAGACAGACTGTTGTTCTTCCAGTTCTCGGCAATCCGTTCACATACGAAGCAAGAACCGATAACGTAGGCATCGTAAAAGTCAACGAGCCGATTATAGCGACTGCAGCTCTTGGCTATAATAGTTCAGGCAATCCGAAGAACTCTATCATGGTGTATCAGACAAATGAGCATGTAGAGATCGATCCTACGCAAACTACATATCTATATATTTCTCAGAACGACTATTCGAATGAATGCAACTTTGGCGCTACGCAAGAAAAGCCAATCTATGTCGATTCAGTGTCTCAGAATAGAGAATCGCTTCCAGAGCAGTTCGATATGTTCAATGATCCTGAAGTTGAAGAGTCTGATCCTGAGCACGCAGATCCATTGAATAAGCTATTGTTCTCAAATGCTATCGGCGTTAGTACGTCTGATACTCAAGTTCTACCATTTAAGAGTAAGTCTTATTATGATCCGGACGCAGGAATTGTAAAGGATGCCGACAATAGACCGACTGCAACATTCAATGGAACTAATATTCAGCGAGCAGAAGGCGAATCGTCTGTTGGCGTTTTATGTAGTGATTCTTATACGAACAAGAAGCCTTTGTCGTCGTTTTTATGCTTTGGACTTGACGGTGAATTACTTGATTCTTACAAAACAAAGCCACCTTGTATTGAAGTTAGATGGGATGTTGGAAGTTTAATTCCATCTAATATGAATAAGACTGATTTCTATAAGCTTATTGAATCTTATAATACATTCAATACAAATGCAATAATGGATGCGTATCATTCATTGAACATTTCGTCGGTGAAATTCACGTTCAATGCTGATAACATATCTAATGCTCCAATTTTAATAAAGATATCATTCTTGAAATACAATGGTAGTTCAGGCGGAAATCGATTTGAATATGAAAACGTTGATGCGTACAACTTCAATATAACTAACATGTATAAAGATGAGTTTTCGCTTGTCAATGGAAAGAAGATATTCTATAAGACGTTCCCAATACTTCCAAATGGTGAGTGCATTGCTAGAAATGTGTTTGGCATTAAGTTTGAGATTATGCAGATTGCTCCTCAGAATGAAGAGACCAATGCAGCTATAATCGACGATATTAAGATATATGCTTCTAGCATATTGAATAAGCATGGCCAAGGCATAAGCGTTAACGACGTATTTGTAAGAAAGGCTGACGCTAATTGCAGAAACCACTATAAGATGGATGTAGCTGAGTATGTGTGGCGTCTTCCTACGAAGATTCAAGAATGGAAGACACTTAAGCGTATCTTGGAGTCAGATGCTCAGACGCATAAGTATGCAAGCAAGAATGAATATGCGCTTATGTTCCAGACTGAAGACATTCCTGCTGATAGAAGAAACGATCCAAATTTCATCAACTACTCTATCATTCATGCAATGACTGATGATCCTAGAAATATCTTAAATGATGATGATACGCCAGCTGACACTACTGAAGAAGATCTTGATACTTGGACTGTTGATTCAATGTTTGCTGATGATTCGCATAAGTTCTCGCTTTTAGCTTCATATTATATAACTACTGATTCAGCGGCCACTAACATTAATGACATCTTATCTGACAATTACATGGTTGAGTCTAACATTAAAGTTACATGGAAATATGTTGACTATGTTTATATCTATTATAGCTGCTATTCGCAGCATGCGCGTCAGATTACAGATGTTATGTTTGGAAATAAGATCTATAATGCCGTTAGAGAGAAGTTGAACAACAACATCAGTAAGCTTAACGCGAATTCTGCTTATGCTGATAAGTTTACGTTTACTGGCGGTATAGCTGTCAATAAGCATGAGACGCTGGAAGAGCATATACATGAAGGAGCTTTCAAGTGGAGAGCTTCAGCTGAACAGATTGAAAATTGGACTGAAGTGTGGGAGCAGATTGACAATGATTATGACGTCATGGCTACTGCGACATACGAAGGCACATCGTACACAACGACTACTAGATACGTCAATGGCAAGCCGAAAGAGAGCACTACTACGAAGAATACTTCTGAAAAGAAAGAAACTGAAAAAGTAGGCACGATGCATGAGACAATAAAGAATAAGATTGGCGATAAGCTGCTTCATACTGAAGACCACTATGGAGTCGTAGTCGAAAATCCAAAATATAAGTCTGTTGACAATTGGACTGCTTCATTCGAGCCTGTCATGATAAAGTACATAATACAGTAAGCAATTGGAGTTAAGAATACAACATGAAAATTCAAAACGCGTTTATAAGTAGTAGTTCTTCATCATCTCACGTGACGTATAGCACTTCTACTACTCCAACTACATACACGTTCAAAGGCTATTCAGATTATCACAATATTCTGACCAATTCTTCACGTGCTGAGTTTGAAGCGAATCCATCTAATAAAAGCTTAGGTCTTACTACTACGACCACTGAGAACAGCGTCATTTGGAGTACACATGAATCTACTTCTTATCAAAGAATTGAGTATTTTCTTGAAGCTATTGAGAAGATGAACTCTCCATACTATAGGAAGAACAAGACGTTTATTCCAATGACTGAGTATTCTTCTCATGTAGCTAAGAAAGACATCTACAACGGATTTGTCGACATTGTCATTACGTTTCCGTGTAAGATACGAATTGCTGGACTTGAGTTTATCAATCCGTGGAATGGCAAGCTGCCAACTGATGAGGAGTACAATTATTGGAGATATCTTCCAAAGAAGTTCTCTATATTCAAAGTGGACGACGAGCAAGTAAACGACAATTTTGATAGAATAACATATAGAAGAGACATTGCTAGAATTGCTCGGTGTAAATGGATTAGATGACTATGAGCCAAGACCTGTGAAGTATTCTAAAGCAGATGTCGACGATAGACTTATATTCTTAGGTAAGTATGACGTAGACTGGACGAATAGAAGTAGTTATAAATGTTTCTTTAAGTACAATGATGGCGACAAGCTTAGTAAGAATCTATATAATAATACTGACAATACTGGAACTGCGACGTGGGTTTGCAAAGAAGTTGTTGTAAGGATATTCAAAGGCTATGACAACGATAAAGATGAATTTCTATATACTAAGCCTGTCGAAGGCACAACTACATTGTCTAATATTGAGAAGAAGATCTGTGAGTACATATATAGCAATGAACTTGAGCATGGCACGAAGCATATCGATGGCTCGGCTCTTACGCTTAAGACGATTGAAAACTTTTGGTCTGAGTATAGGGAACATATAGGCAAACCTGATTCTGACGAGTATCTTGAGATATTCGAAGGTACAGCTGCATATCCATACATTAAGTTTGGTGGAAAGATTGCTAGACGATATGACAAGGCTAAGAACGTCTATTTCTCGGCTGGAATTGAATATAAGCTTGGCGGTATACAAGTTCTGCTTTCGCCTGACATTTTCTCTGTAGCTGAAATGAAAATGTACAATTACGGTAACACAACGAACAATAAAGTATTCATTGGCGAATGGAATAAAGATCAGCAGTCGCTTAGCTATTATGGCGCTGGAACGATAAAGACATCTGACTTCATTGATGTGTCTTCTGCAAATGCGAACTGCATCATATGGAAGCATAATTTCAATATTCCACCAAAGTATTTAGATGTTCAACTATTCGCAAGATTTACGATAGATTTTGGTTCATTTTGCGCTGGCGATGTAATAACGAATTTAGTCAATATTAATCGTGAGCCGTTGTCGATGAGGCTGACTGGAACTGATGTTATGCTGAACATATCTAATGGCGTATGCTTTACTGATCCGGAGACCGGCGAGTTTATGTCGTTCCATAATGGATTTGGTATACAGATGGATAGGCCCGGTAATTTCGATGCGTTGAAGAGCGCACAAGATGTTGGAGCTAACATTATATCAGCTGATTCATTTGTCGCAGCTAAGATTGAAGCAGCAGAACCAGGTAAGCCAGATTCTTATCCATTTAGGATATATTTTGTCGTTAAGCGATTATTTTAAACATCATAACACAATTTTTAAAATTAGTTGAAAACGACATTCAATCGGGTTATTTTAATTAATAATCCGATTTTTTGTTTTACGTGAAGCCTGAAGTACTTAAATATCTATATAGGATAGAAGGTGGACGCTATATCTTCTTGAAGACTTATATGACGAGGATCATTAGGAACCGAATAATTGACCCAAATACGAATAGTCTTCTTGGCGATGGATTTAAATATTATGACGAAGCTACGTCTACAATGACGTCTATACCTTGTGATGACTCGAATTGGTGTGAATACCAAACATATAAAGAAGGATTTAATTATGGCGTATTGTCATTTCCATTTTCGCTTAAGTTGCATAATGAATATTTTAAAACTTTGAATTCTATAGAAGAGTTTGATGACATTATGAAACGAGTCATTGAATTTAGATGCGACGAGATAAAGAGGGGCTGGGCTATTAAATATGGATTTGCATACAAAGACGTAGAATATCCTGAGCTTGAGACTTTAAGTGAAGAAGAGCTTTTAAATTGGAAAGATCCTCGTGGAAAGGTTAGATGGAGACTTGACGACATAGAAGAGGATGATTTGAAGAGATGAATACTACTTTTACATATAAGGGATATACGTTTATCGACAATGATAAATTTAAGTCAGTGCATGGTTCAGATTTCAACATTTATTTCAACAAAGAGACTGGATATACAGAAAGATGGGGAACCACTAGAGAAGAAGTGGATGATCCAATGGTGTCAGAGCTTGGCCCTACTCTAATGGACATTGAACTTGTAAAAGACATTCATCCAAATGAAGAAGATAAGTACGTAAATGAACTGAAAGTAGAGAATTGCACTTGTTTAGGCAAATGCAAGTTTTGCTATAAGTCCAATGCTTTTACTAGATATTCTCATTATATGTCTTTGGTTAAATATAAGCGAGTATTGATGCAATGCGCTAATACCCATGTAAAGATTGGCGATAAGCTTATCTTTTTCGACGACGACATTGAAGTAGATGGCGTAAGAATGAAAGCTATCAACTATCCATTGTTAAACTGGGACACTGACATTTGCAATTGTGCTCCACTTTTGCAGTTAGCTTTTGGCATAACGAATCTTACATCTAATCCAGAGCTTCTTCAGATATTTGCGTTTTCACAGAAGATTGGCATAATACCAAATATTACATGTCATGGAAAGGATGAAGTCAACGATGATTTTTTAAGAGGAATATGTTCGTTATGCGGGAGCGTCTCAGTTTCAAGATATGACAAGAATAAGACATATGATTTTATCGAAAGGCTTCATTATGCTGGAGCAAGACAAGTAAATATGCATTTGCTAGTAGCTGAAGAGACATACGATGAAGTTATTGAGACATTGAACGACATTAAGACAGATAAGCGATTGGCTTTCTTAGAGTCTGTCGTCTTGCTTTTCTTAAAGCAGCGCGGCCGAGGCGAACATTACAACATCATATCAGAAGAGAAGTCTGACGCTATATTTAAGACTGCGTTAGACAACAACATTAAGTTTGGCTTTGACATCTGCTGCACTAAGAGATTCAACAATTTCATTAAGAAGTATCCAATAACTGAGTTCCGCAATGGCGAATATTATGATTTCTGTGATTCTGGAAGGTTTTCAGGGTATGTCAATACGCTTGGCGAGTATTGTCCATGTTCATTCATTGAGAACAATGGAATGTGGAGTAAACCACAGAATGTATTGACGTGTAAAAATTTCATTGATGAAATTTGGAATGGCGAAAAGCAGCAGCTATATAGAAGCATTTTGCTTGGCCGTGACACTGCTTGTGTATACTATGACATATAAAGGAGATTTAAAATGATTAGCAATATAACGAATGTACTTCCGCTTCTACTTAAAAGACTGAAAGAGCGAGACGATACAATAAAGTTAGATTTCGACTTGATTGAAATGCTTAACTTTTATGAATCGATTCTTCCAAGGACAAAGACATTATGTGGATTGAGACACATCTATCTAGATTGTGTTTTTAAGATAAAGCCAGAATTGATAGAATCTTTGGATACGCTTATATTAGGAATTGAAACGCTACCGTTTGTCAAAGACTTCGATTACATATTGGATAAAGACAATCATATGGTTGTCATACGAAGCAATATGGAAGAGCTTTCAGTGTTCTCGCTTATCATGCTAGGCGCAATTAAGAATCTGCCAACTGAGTCTAAGAATCCTGGCATTCTAGTGTCGCTTGTGTTCAACTACTTGAAGTTCTGTGTTCAGTCTGGATACAACATCTGCAAGAGCGAAGACTTGAAGCTGCTGGAGACTTACAATGGAGGGTTTGACCAAAATGTATGCGAAGCTATTATGTTTGCGCCTACTAGTGAAAAATACGTTGCGACAATGCATTTTGTTGGCATTGAATTAAATAAAGACATCATGAAGATCTTTGAGAAGTATAAAGATGTAAAGTTTACATACAATGAAGAGAATGCTTCTTTTATCGTTTCAATGCGATCTGCTGATTGGGATGATTTTTGGAAAGATGCACCTCAATATCTTAAGGACGAATTCTCGAACGATTCTAGAAAGACTGATATATCATAATTTTTCAACTTGTTCTTTAATGTCGTCTGGAAGATCTTTTTTATATTTAAGCAGAATTTTTACGTTATCGCTGCCTTCTTTAAACAGACGGCGTATGATGCGTTCAGGCAATGTAGCTTTCGTGTTTACGATGTCTATGTGAATGTATTCTGCGTTTCTGCCGTTCATTAAGTTGTCATATATTTTATCGGTGACGTCTGGATTTTCTTCTCTAAGCTTTATGAGAGCCATTTTTATTTTCGCATCATCTATCTTTGAGCATTCTTCATATAAGTCATTGCTTAGTACGTCTGCTTCAATGCATGCAGCTACTTGTTTTTCCCTTTCATAGTAGTTGTCTACGTAGTAGTATACTTCTTGGTCAGCTAAAAGACGTATGACAAGCCTTAGCGGAAGATCTGCACGTCTAGCTACCCATTCTCTTACTTGTTTGTCAGAGTCTTTCGACAACTTGTCTAAGATACGATATGGAAGCTTTGGTATCTTCAATATGGCTGTTTTGTAATAGCTGATGTCATTCTCTTTAGCATTTTCTGCTGCTGACAGCAATGCATCAAGATACTTGTCTTCTACTTCTTCATTTTGGAGACGTTTTACTATAGCCAGGAATAGGCCGATAGTCTTTGCATGAAAGCTTGCCGTCGTCTATGTATTTCTTAATGCACTCTATTGGGCAATTTCTTTTAGAAAACGCTTTAACAATGATGTTGTTGTATTCGTCGTTTATGTTGATGATGCTTTGGAACAAGTTTTCTGGAATGACGATCCTGTCTATGCTTAATATCTTGTTGAGCACCCATGTGTTCTCTGCGTCTATGACTGCTTTGATGTCATCTTCAGTTATCTTGCTCATGCTTAAGTAAGCATCTATGTCGTTAGAGTACTCAGGCCTAACCGTCTTTTTGTAAGCGTTCACTAGCATCTTGAATGTGAACTTGAATCGCTTATATAGAACACTCGCGATAGCTTCATAATCCCAGCTTTTAATAATGATTCCGTTTTTCTTATGAAAGGCATAGTCAAGCATTTCGTCAGCCATTTCGATTGGAAGATTCTTTCGTCTAGCGATCTTTAGGTTGATGTCATTCTGTCTTTTCATATCGAAGTCTTCGTCTATTATGCTAATGTACTTCTGCTCGAATATCTTCTTTATGATGCTAAGCGGCGTTTCTGTAAGTGACGCTAGCTTTTCAAGTATCCTGAATTTAGCGTCAGCGGTGTTGGCGTTCTGGATGAACGCATCGATTTCTTCTTCTGTTGCGGAGCCGTTTTTTATCATATGCACAAGCGCTGTCAAGCTTGTCGCAGTTTCGTCTGCTTCTAATATGACGTCTTCATATAGACTATCGAATGAACTAAGCATATTTTTTGTTAAAATGGATATTTTAATTATTTATTTTTATATATTTTGATTTAAATATTAAATATTCATGGTGGAGATGCGACAAATGCTAGAATGGCTGTTCAATAAAAGTAGGCCTGAAGTAAAAGGCTTATGGAAGATGACGATGACGTTTCCTGGTGGCTATCATGAAGAGTATGTAGTGAAACAATGGAAGCGTGTCGACAAAGACATGGCTGAAGCTGTTTTACGAGATGGGACGACGCTTACGGCCATAAACGCTAAGTTTAAGTTCGAGGAGCTCGACGAATGCGAGGATAAATAAATTTAAATAGATTTAAAAAAGGACTGAACAATGAAAGCTATCATTACTGCTATCGTTCTCGCTCTTGTTCTCTGCTCTTGCATTAGAGTAGATCCAAACGCTCCAAAGCCATCTCTCTGTGGCGAGCAGGCTCCAGCTGCTCAGAAGTAATAAGCTTTAGAAGAGCATCGTTTAGACGCAGTCAGCATTGGCTGCGTTTTTTTTTCACAAT
>Ga0265298_10005317_pt1 | contig 16219 bp, 10 predicted proteins | sample AusTroGonzalo_MG_3_FD_193486 | JGI IMG/M metagenome (GOLD analysis project Ga0265298, IMG submission 193486) | Bovine rumen microbial communities from tropical cattle in Woodstock, Queensland, Australia - Gonzalo_01 | ecosystem: Host-associated > Mammals > Digestive system > Stomach > Rumen ... | reverse complement strand
CAGGTTTTGATCCGTTTCCTGGAGGTAGAACTGAAAATACTACTGTAACGGCATCAATAGATGACCAAGTGTTAACCATTCAATTCAGTGAGCTGACAGCATCACAGATTGTGGTAAAAAACACAGCAAACCTGACAGTTTTCAACCAGGCCTACGCATCCGCGTATAGTGCGCAGGCAGATCTGACATCGCTGGTTCCAGGCTACTACACATTGTATATTTACGCAATGGGTTATTGGTGGTATGGCCATTTCGAGATTGAGTAATAGGAGTTTCAACTTATTAAATTAAAAAAGAACAGCCATGAAACTCCATTCCCGTTCTATAGCAACAGGAATTCTAATCTCATTTATGGTGGCAACTCTTGTCGCATCATGCTCATTTGGGCATGGTGCGCTTAAGAGTGCATTACGTGCAGCCGGTGATAACCGCCCGGAGCTTGAGGCTGTCCTTGACCACTACAAGGACAATCCGGAGAAGTTTGCGGCAGCACGTTTCCTAATAGAAAACATGCCTGCTCACCGTTCATACAAGGGCGATGAGATACACCAGTACTATGAAATAGCCAAGGGAGTGCTTTCATCGGGGCTAAGTCCTGTGGAGCAGCGTGACTCCCTGCTTTACGTGAGCGACTATATGTTTCCTGGCCTTGAAGATCGTACTATCAGTGACATACGTGTAATCAAGTCTGGTTTCCTGATACGCAGCATAGACCAGGCTTTTGATGAGTGGAAGAACCGCCCTTGGGCGCAGCACGTAACCTTTGACCAGTTCTGTGAGTGGCTCTTGCCTTACAAGGTAGTAGAGTATCAGGAGATGGACAGCTGGCGAGACACGCTATCCACCTTCTTTACGTGGGGTCTTAACAATATGGTCCATGATGATGACACATACGAGACCACATTCAATGCAGTCCATACAGTACGCAATGAGATAAACTGGAGAATCAAGCCTTATGGTCTTTTCAACCGTAATGGATATAAGCTGTTGAGTGCTGATCTCTTTCACCGTCAGACATTCGGCAACTGTCTTGATTATGTTACCTTGGCAGTACTCACCTACCGCAGTGTTGGCATCCCTTGTGTTATTGACGAGACACCTTACTGGGGCCGTTACCGTGCGGGCCACAGCTGGTACACGGTATTGAATAACCGTGGCGAGGAGCTCACATCAGAATGGGATGTATCATCAGTACCCGGAGGTGCGTTCTTTACCGATAAGCGAATACCCAAGGTGTATCGTAACACATACGCCATAAACCGTGACCGCCAGAAATACCTTAAGGAATCTGCCTACAAGCATCCGTTCAGCATGTGCCAGAAAGATGTCACGGCGGATTATTTCAACACATCAGATATTGAGATACCTATATTCAAGAACGTAAAGCTGGCAGAAAAATACGTATATATAGCCACCTTTACCGGAATGAACACGGACTGGAGCGTGGTTGACTACGGAACGGTTAAGCGCGGTAAGGCCCGTTTTACAAGAATGGGCCGCAACGTCATGTATATAGCATTGGGCTATGACGGCACACAACTGCGTCCTATATCACTGCCGTTCATTCTCCACACAAACGGTAGCATGGATTATATACAGTGTGATACAACTGAGACCCGCAGTGTTGAAATACGGCGCAAGTATTACCAGTCAAACAATGTGGCCAAGATGCGCAAGCGTCTGCTTGGCGGTAAGATACAGTGCTCCAAGGCGGCAGACTTCAAGGAGCCAGTAACACTATATACTATCAATGACCTGAACATTCCGGACAAGATACCGGTAACCACAGACCAACCATACCGCTACTGGCGCTATATGTCACCCAATGGCAGCTACGGCAGTATTGCTGAATTGGCTTTCTTTGATTCAGATACTGTAATGATGAAAGGGGCTCCCATAAGCAACACTGGTGATGGTGGAGCAATAAGCCGTGCTTACGATGGTGACTGGCTCAGCAACTTTGAGACCGGACAGGCTGACGGCAACTGGATAGGCATGGATATGGGTACGCCCAAATCTGTAGCATACGTAAGGATAGTACCGCGTAGTGATGACAATGATATACATCCGGGGGATGTCTATGAGATGCGTTACTGGAACGCAAACAACGAATGGACATCGTGCGGGATACAGACGGCCGAGGGTAATACGCTGCATTATGAAAATATCCCCAAGGGCGCCCTTATGTGGGTGAGCGACCACACTCGCGGCATGGATGAAAGGCCGTTCCTGATAGATGATGACGGCAAAGTGGTGTGGTGGTAAGTAATAATTATTAAATGATTAAACGAAAGATAAAATGAAAACAAAACAAATTGCTTTATTATTAATTGGATTATCTATCATTTCATGCGCAAATGATTATGAGTTTATGGAAGATTACCATCCTCAAGACTGGGAGACATCACTAAGACAGATTGTTTCAGATAATATGACACTTTATTCAAACAGTGATATTTTCTTGAAGGGATATGAGGAAACTGATATTAACTCACTTAGCCAGTATTCGTTTATTAACTCTGAATCAAGATACCCCGTAATGACTGGCAACAAGATTACTCTTGCTCCGTATGAGTTTATTCGTTTTGATACTCTGATGTGTCACGTTAAGTCTTCTCAAATAGATAATCTTGTGAATAATTCACTTAACCATAAGGATAAACTAGTTGCAATCGAATTACAATGGGTTGTCAAAGACGCTCTGATGAACACTATTGCCTTATTTGACAAAGAAAGTGGCCAACTGGTTTACGACAACATATTATATAATACCATTACAATGGATGCAGTTAAAATGAACAGGTTGAGAAAGCATAAACTTACCAGATCTGAAACTAATGGCCAAGGAAATAGCTATCATAACGGGGATTATCAAGGTGGTGTAACTATTCAAGGCACGGACTCCTTTTCTTACACAGACCAATATGGCAACTGGATTGCCACAATAGGTTGTGATTGGGATGAAACAGGTTATTGGGCATTGAAGATATCTGAAGTGGAGGGAACAAATCTTTATTGTTTTGAGTATGAATATGAGCATCTGTCTACAGAATTTCATTGGAATGAATCAAAAAATCCAGGTTTTTCGGATGGTTATGGTACACAAGGTATTGCTATGGCTTTAGCGCCTACAGATAAAAATTATAGGATAAAATTATTTTTCTTTATTGGAACAGCAACATACACTATTAATTTTTATGATGAACCAGTAACATCAATATACACGAACTATGGGCAAGGTGTTGTGAAAATTATTACAGAAAAGCCGTATCGTAGTCCTGATTATGTTGATAAAGATGCTTTCTACTGCCCAGATATTAACTAATTAATGAAATGTTGCGAATAAACGCCATGGGGCCAATGCGAAACGCAAAGTTGACAATGATTTTTAGTGTGCTATTGTTTTCGAACAATTGTACACTATCCAGTATAGTCTCAACGCCATATAATGTTGATTTTTATGAAGTGGGATTCTTTACCGAGGATAATAAACCAGACCATTATCAACGCATGTATAATGATAGTAAACCAAATTTTGTTTCAGTAAATGACAAGGAAGACGGTGGCAGTGGAGAAAAATGGGCAATTTCACAAACAGAACAAAAAATACGTGAAAGAGCAGTTAGGGAAGGATTTAATGGAGTGATTTTAGTTAGATTTCATAGTGTAACCAGATTGGCTTATTCTGGAAATATTCGTGACAATGTAACAACATATTATCAAGTTTACATTCCTATTAATTATGACCAAGAGTTGTATCAAGCACCTCTTACTGATTTTCAGAAAAAAAGCAAATATTTTAAGCGCAAAAGTAAAAGAAGTAAAACAAGCGAAAAGAATGGTAATTGATGATAACCATTTTCGCATAAAAAATGTTAGTATGAAAAGATTCTGTTATCCTTTTTATATGTTGATGGCTACAGGTTTTTTGTTCCTGTCATCGTGCGGTGACAAGTCAACGGATGATCCTGTTATTGAAGAGTCAAGCAACGTGGTTGTCGGACAGGTTAAGCCAACATCCTTTACGGTAGCCATATCAGGTACATACAAAAATATTTCCAAGGCAGATATCGCATTGGGTAAGCATGGAGTACTTTACTGTCCCAAGTCAGACAAGTCAGGGAGCATATTCCAGTCATGGAAAAACGGCAATGATAACGTGGAATGCAGTATTTCTGCTAAAGGCACATTCTCAGGGGAATCATACTCATGTAGCATTGATGGACTATATCCAGACACGGAATATGACTTTTGCCTGTTCTTCCAAAATAAGGACAACACAGTCCGTGAAATAAGTAGTGTCTATTCTTTCACCACCGCAAGCTTCAGCCCAAAGTTTGAAGAACTCAAATACGCTAATGTTCATTATATTGATGCAGAAGCTACAATCAGTGTCTCTATGGATACCCCTGACGTAAGCAGCTGCACAATCGGCATAATTATATCGCAGTCATTGGGCGTGAACAAAGATAATGCTCAATCTGTATTGGAGTATTCCGGCGATTTTGATAATAGAATGACAGTTACAGTAAGCGGTTTGAAGCCTGACAGTGTATATTATTGCCGTCCATTTGCCAAATACAAGACACGAACGGGAGATTATGCCTTTGTATATGGTCCAGAGAACAGCTTTGCTACTATCCGTTCAGAACAGATGTATGTTGATCTTGAATTGCCAAGTGGCATAAAGTGGTCAAAATGTAACTTGGGGGACAATAAGTTTGAGGCAGGCTCATCAACCTCCAACTATCAGTGGGGTATGCTGGTTCCGTTTGCCTATCCTACAACAGGCATTATTAACAACGATTGGTACTATTCCCAATACAAATATTATAACCGGGAAAATGATAGTTTCATAGACATAGGTAATGAAATAAGTGGTACAGAATATGATGCAGCTAAGGCTGTTCTCGGTGGAAAATGGCGTATGCCAACAAAAGCCGATGTTGATGAACTTATTGCCAATTGTGACTTGACAAAGGTAGAAAGGGTTAATTATTCAATAGAAGTGTCTGGCTACACGTATGAATATACCGCGCAGGTTGGTGATGCCGTTGGCAATAACGGCAATACCATACAATTTATGTTAGGCAATGGTGCTTATTGGTGTGGTACTGTGAGTGATAATGGTAATCCATATTGTTTTGTTTTTAATGCAGACTATAACGATCATTCTGTTTATATATCTGGTACAGGAAGGATACAAATAGGGGCTCAGATTCGCATTAACAATCAATGGATCCGTCCGGTCTGGGACCCCAACATGCCGGATTGAACATTCATTGTATCTGTAATATGATTACAACTAGGTCTGGCTCATTTTCAATAAAGGAGAGTGTCATTGCTGTGGCACTCTCTTTGGTTGCAGTGTTAAGCGTCATTGCCTATACGGGCCATCTGCCAGACGGTCAGATAATGTTCAAGTGGCTTAGTGCCGGCATAGCATTCTGTACAACTGTCATAATAACCCGGATATTATCTGTTTGTACATTCACAGGTGCAGATGCAGGAGGAAATGCTTATAGTATCAGGACCATAGCAATACCATTTCTGATGGCGGGCCTTATTGTGGTTATACATTCACTCATCCAGATGACAGGTGTTGCATCGGCTCATTATCCCGACGGATTCCGTGTACTGGCTGGATTTGACAACCCCGCAGGTGTGGCGTCGGCTCTGGCGGTGTCATTCCCTTTTGTGATTGCTCTTGCCGACAGACTGAAAGAAAGATGGATAAGGTACGCTGTTATGGGCGCGGCATTCTGTGGCGTTATCATGATATTGGCTGTTTCCCGCTCACGTGCAGGGATACTTGCGGTAGGTGTGGTTATACTGCTTTGGGTTATTCATACAATTAAGGATGCCAAGACAAGAAGGATAGCTGCAGCAATACTGGCGGTTCTTGTGACAGCGGTAGTGGTATATATGTCTTTCCATAAGAGAGGTTCCAACAGCGGCAGGGCACTTATACTTGGAGTGTGTTGGGACATGTTCAAGGACGCTCCGCTGACAGGTCACGGCCTGCACGGATTCCGTAGCTGGTATATGCTTTATCAGGCAGAGTATCTGGACCGATGTGCAAGCCGTGTATTGCCAATGCTTGCCGACAATATTACTCATCCGCTGAACGAATATGCACTGGTAGCTGTAAATTTTGGAATGTCTGGATTGATAATACTGATGATTGGAGTTGTAATAACCATAAGGCATTACCTATGGAACCAAAGTGAGGAATCTTTTGTAGGAATGACGGTCTTGGCAGGAATAGGCGTACTTTCCATGTTCTCATATCCGTTCCGTTACCCGTTGACTGTATTAGGCGTGTTATGTGCTTTGCTGCTGGTGTACAGGGATACAATAATGAATTTAAGTGTAAGAACCAGAGCACTGTCAAGTGCCGTAACGGTCATGATGTCTGTCGCGGGGCTTGTATTGATAATCCCGTGGGCACGAGCACAGACGATATGGGGGCGTTTATCTTACATGTCGGATTCCGGCGGATATAACAAGGAGGTTCTTGAAGGTTATCATAAACTTTATCCAAAGTTTAGCAAGGACCCCTATTTCCTGTACAATTATGCATACGTGTTGTCAGAGAATGGGGAGCACCAAGAGGCTGAACGGTTTGCCACGGAAAGCTTTAACCTTATGTCAAACTATGATACAGCTCTGTTCCTGGCTGATAATGCGAAGGAATGTGGTATTTTAGATATAGCAGAAGAGTACTATAAGCTTGCATCGAGAATGTGTCCCGTCAGGTTTGTTCCGCTATATGGATTATTCTGCCTGTATGAAAATATGGGAAGAAAAGATGAGATGCGGGAGATAGGCGAAAAGATACTGACAAAACCTGTTAAAGTGCACTCAATGGATGTCCGTCATATATTAAGTCAGGTCCAGATGAAATTATTAATCAATCAATAATAAAATGAATGCAAAAATGGGAAAAAAATGTTGTTGCACTATGGTTAGCAACATCATGTTCTGATGTTTGAAAAACTATTAGCTTTTATTTGAGAGGTTTAAAAGAGTTAACCAGTACTAGTGAGCGCGGGAGTCATAAACACATGGTGTTACCGTCAGGTTGCATGATGTGCGCGGGGAGCATAAGGCTTTTTGGGGCAACACTTAAATGTGCCTGAAGCGTGGACCTAAATGTGCCTGAAACGTGGAAGAGAGTGTATGAGAAATATGCATTGAATTGGTATAGCTTGGATTGAATTTAGAATAATAAACTACAATCCATAGGTAGACAATCTATTTTTTTAACTGATAACAACTAACAGGAATATGCAAGAGCAGCAACAAAACATACGGGATAAGAGCTTTTTCAGGTTTACATCAGCCAAGCGTTACCTGAAAGTTTTTGTACCAGGCTTTGCCTTCAAGCATGATGATAACAACAAGGGGAAGGATCGGTTTGTGGGGCGTGAAATTCAGTTGCGCAGACTATACACTTGGCTCACAAGTGATTCCAAGTCAGGTTCTTATCTGATTACAGGTTATCGTGGAATGGGTAAGTCGCTATTGGTGAAACGAGTGATTGAAATGATTACACGTGAGCCTAAAGCTTACAAGGAAGTGTTGTTCCAGTTCGCTATGATTTTTACAATAACAGCCAGCTATATCTGGTTTGAAGTAGATGATATGAAGTGGCTTGCTATTGTATTGTTACTACTGGCATTACTGTTGGTGGCTGTCCTGGAACTTAGTAAACAGTGGAACCATGTATTGTATGAGTGGCATATCCGCACATTTCCGTTGCATAATTTATTCAGCAGGGATATGATTGCAAAGGTGTGGCTTAAGATGCGTGATAGGCGTAGAAGAAAATACGATACCATTGCTGTAACAATTAACTTGGGACAGGAAGTGCTTCATGAGCGTGATGTTCTGAGTCTGATAGCACAGAACGTACGTGAAAAATACTCCAGATTTGTACATAACCGCCAAAACCGTCCTATCACGAGCTGGGTTATGATTGGTGGCTTGTGTGTATTATCTTTTATAATGACCAAATATGTTTTATTTCCAGTTTTGAGTGAACTTCTAAACCTGTTGCTTAATAATCTGACACATAGTGATGGTAATGTTTATAATAATCTTGCCGTGAATGACAGCGTAGCATTGTTTAATGACGGTTCCATGAATAGTGTTTCACTTATTCATGACAGTAACTCTTACGACTCATGGTTTACAGCAACTATTGTAAGCGTATTGCAATGGGTAAATACCTTGATGCATGATAAAGAACAATTATATTTATATTATCTGGTACGTTTTGTATTTTATCTAATTGTTTATTATATAGTAATACGCATATTTAAGGTCTTGCGAAAGCACGCTTATTTTATATCTGTGCCTTTTAACTCATTACAACGTCTTGATGTGCTCTCTGAACGTATATCATCAACAGTCAGTGTTGAAACAGGTTCTCATCCGCAATATAACAGCAGTTTTATTAACCTTTCATTTGGTAATAAAGGCAAGAGTATGTCAACTCCAAAAGCTACTGTGCGTGAACTGGAACAGGAATTATTAGGAATTATCAATGATATTAACGGTGATGACTGTCCGCTGGATTATAGAGCCCAATTCATACTTGTGTTTGACGAGTTGGATAAGATTACTAAACAAACCCAAAAATCAGCTGGTCAAGGCCAGATTGATGAGATAGAGACTTCGCCAGAATTTGACTCATCGTTAAAAGGTTTTACTGATGATATGGCTTATGAGGAGCGTAAACAGAATGTGTTGCGGTTGCTTGCCAATATGAAGTTGTTTATTGCCTCTGTGAAAGCAAAATGTGTGTTTATTTCTGGCCATGAGTTGTTTGACGCATCGCTGGCCGACCTTTCAGATAGGGAGTTTGCAATTAGCAGTATATTTAATGGTGTGCTGAACGTGAGCAGTTTCCTATCGCCCGAGCGGGAGCAGTCTGATGTTAGTTCAATGACTGAAATGTACCTTGCCACCTTGTTGTTGCCTGATGATTATCTTGAAAAGAAAGTTTTAAATAATGTTCATGACAATGGTGTGCTTAAGGAAGAGCTTCCAAGTTTACGTTGGTATTATGAATATTTGATGGAAATACATGTGCAGGACAATACTTTTTTGCAGACCAAGGATGAAATTGATGAACGTGTAGAGCAGATACGCCATGTAATGGAATTCTTACGTTGTTTTTCTGTCTATCTTTCACATGTGAGCAATGGTTCACCTAAAAAGATTTCTACCTATTTTGAGAAATATGTAAAGGTAAATTATGATGCGACACGTCAGTTTGACTGGTATGACGAGATCGTGGTAGGTAAACCGTCTGAAAAAGATGTCCGTAAGCAATGCGTACTGTTTTTCTCTCCCGATGACCAGAAACTTATTAATTTTGTCCATTACATTGCATCGCCGGTTATGAGTGCAATAACTAATGAGGTTAGCAATTATGGCGACAAACTGCTTGTGTCATCATCATTCATACTGGACCAGATATATAAATACCATGGCAAGGGTTTCTCTTGGCGCAATCTGGAGCAGATGCCGGAACTGCTTAATCTGAACAAGAATCCGGAACTGCGTGACTCCATGTCTTCCATTGTGGATTTTCTACTTCAGACGCATATCAATCTTATATCATCAGGCGTTTTTCAATATAAGTTTCATAAGCAGATTTCTGAGGAGATCTCAAACCTGTCCAAGATATCTGAGGAGGCTGCCGCTATGTTCAATTTTACCCTAAATGAGTCTGAAACGGTAAAACGTTACAATATCCGTTTGCTCTGGCATTATGTAAACCTGGCCAAGAATCTGAAAGACAAAAGCCGATACAATAGTGTATTGGAGCGTATTCATGAGAATTTGGGTGATATTTATTTTTCTGAAGAAGATTATTACAGGGCAATTCATGAGTACCGGAGTGCGTTGCAATGCATGTCAGCCAATAAATTGAATGCTGTTAATTTGCTTCCATATTTGAAATGCAGTTTAAAGGTGGGTATGTCTTATGAATACCGAAGGACATTTGAGAATGCCTATATGGTTTATTGTGGCATCATTAACCAACTGATACAATTCCAGTGTTTTGAAGAGGACGAACTGGGACTTAAACATATAATGCGCCTTACCGGAGATTGGAGACTGAAGCAGCCTATGCTGGTAGATGCCAAAGCCTATGATGAGTTGATTAAAGATGAAACGAACTTAAAATACCGCAGCCAGATTAGATCCTGGTTGTTAGAGAATATAGATGTTAAAATGGGATTTAAACCGGAATATAGTCTTGACTCTGACAAGACTATATCAGGGTTATCATCAAACTATACGCCACTTAAAAGTTCTATTTTCCTGAGACTAACTGCTTTTGAGGATGTAAAATATATCTATCAAGCAATTATAGCCAAACTGTTTGTAATTGAAAAGATGGAGGTTAGCGGTATTACACAGTCCAGTATTGATGCTGCCGAGGCAGAATTCATAACACTTTACAGGGCTACTAATTTCCAGGAAAAGTTTATGATGGCTGTTGATTTTTTCAGCAAATTGGCCGGCATATTATACTACAAGAACAATTTTGTAACGGCATCACCCATTGACAATGTATCGGCAGCATTGTATGTTTTTGACATAAATGTGTTGGCCATGTTGGATGACTACTGTTTCAAGGTAAATAAAACCGGAAATGCTATAAAAATAAAGGATGATGTAAGAAAATACTTTGATATCCTTAAGGTCGATGATATAAAGAAATTTGATAGTTATGTAGATCTTATTACAAACACAATTAAAGAGAAATACAAAAAACAACATTCAACAATCAATTTACAACATGTAGAGGACTATTTGAGATACCTTAATGAGATAGAGTTTGGAATTCAATCTAATGCAGCCAATTTGTTGTGGATAAAGTTGAAAGAATGCTCCCAAAGACGAAAAAAACTTGCAGATCCCGGATGCAAACTTCCATGTAATGCATGCAAGTATGCTAATCGCAGTCTGCTTATTCTTATGGAAAGGATGTTTGCTGAATTTGACTACAATAAGAGCTTGAAAGACAGTAAGGTTATTACGCTGTTGCGCAATACATCCCACCGTCATATCAGATATCTGCGCAGAGAACACCTTTCTGCACTTGCAAATACATCGGAACAGTTAGCTGACATAATGCTTGCATGTGCTTACACTAATGATTCAAATGCACAAACTGATATAGATGACACTATATATAGCAAGACCATAGAATTGTTAGTACATCTAACTGAGCGTACAGTTCCTGAGATTGAAAGGAAAAAACTGTTTGATGACTTTGCCAAGAATTTCAGCGAAATTAAGTTGGGTAAACTGGATCGCGCCTTATTATACTATTGGGCGGCCTGTAGATATTATGAGATAGCTTCTATGTACCAAGAGTCAATACATTGTATAGAACGTATAGCTAAAGTTGTAGAAGACTATCTTGCGGTTATGCTTTTTAGAGGTAGAACTTTAACAATTAACAAAGATAATTTGAAGAAGTTGTTTAGTTGCCTGTTTACTCATGCATCACGTACAGTAGGTCATCAATATGATAACTTTGATATGGCCGAAATTCATGAACTTAAATGGCTTTTTCATTTGGATCATGCTGATGATATTGATCTTACACATCTTACGCAGTTTCCTAACCTGCAATCGGTTTTTCTGTCACTAGTGCGCAGCAAAGTTATGCTGCATCAGTTGACTGATAGTAAAGATGAATTGAATGAATATATACTGAGGGTATATAAGCGGGTAGCACCAAGTCTGAGAAAGGATTTTACGTTTAAGTCGGAGGTTGAACTTAACCGTACTAAGGTAATGCTTAATCGTATACTATTTGTAGAACTGATGCATGAAGATTTTATTAAGAAATACCGGGAGAATACGAAAATTAATAATAACCAGGAGAACTCGGAGATCGAGAAAAACCAGGAGAACTCGAACAATGAGGATAATTTGAAATATCACATATTAATCTATGGACGGCTGAAAGAGTTTCTTACATCGGACAAACAATACTTTGAGGATAAATTGTTTAAAACCGATGGTTCTGTGCAGTCACGTCTAGATTTGTTGGACTATCTTGTGTTTGACTCAATGGTGTGCTTGTATGAGATCCTGAAGTTTTTGCCTCCGCACAACCAGATTACTACTTTCTCAAATAGTTTTATTGCCGATGTATATTATGACCTATGGGAATGGTCTAAATATTATGAGATGCTTTATAACCTTTACCTCTATTATCGTTATTACTGTGCTGATGATAACAATGGTAAGATTAAAGTGATGAATATGTTTACACATACGAATGAAGAAAGAGATAATAAAACAGTAAAAAAAGATGAAGAGTTGCTTAAAGAGTTGCTTGAAAAATGTGCAGAGCTAATGTGCAAGAATAATGTTTCCTATAAGGATGATTTTGGGTATCGTTATAATAAATTGTTCATGAATCTACGACATGAATTGGATGATGAAACAATACATCACATATACACAAACTATTCGGCAGAAATGGCTATCAAGTACTATCTTGCCGCTCGCGGGGAAAACAGTGAGGGTATAGAATATAAAAACCTAATCTATGGTATGTATGTGCTGGACGATGACCTACGCAATGACACATGCCAGGCTAATCTGGCAGATGAACGTTATTTGCTTAACTGTGGAATTATCAGTTGTAAACGTAAGGAAATCCGGAATTTTTATGAGAAATCTCGTATAAACGATATGGATATTTATGAATATCCGGCAGATAATAATAATCCTTTTGAGCAACCGAAAGACATATATGACGATGCACCTTTTATAAACACAGAGTATTAATGTTATAATTATGGAAGATATGAAAGGAAAACAAGAAGTTATAACTTCTTATCAAAAAAAGATCAAACGTGGCAAATTATGGCGAGTTATTAGTTTATTTCTACTTTTGACAGCATGTTTGAGTGGAGTAGTCGCAATGACATTAGTGATAATGGGAGTTTGGGGGACTGTAAAAAAAGACATGCCTGTCATAATACTTTTATATGGTTTTATCCTAATTCTGATTGCTGTAATGGCTTGTTTATCCTATTGGCTTGTCAAATCATGTCAACGTTATAACAATGCAATTAGCAGGCTAAACGCCCTTATTACTAGATATAATATAATGAATGACAATGCGATGGTTAATTCAAATCTTGATCGCGATTTGCAACTTATTTCTAGATTGTTGGAATCTTGAACTTTAATTATATCAGAAGATTTCACCATTCCAGAGCATCTTCAGAAAGTCGTTTACATAAATGAGTTCCATTCCTGACGATGGTCTTGTTATGGGGTCAAGTGATACAAGAATGGCCCTGCAATCCGGATACTCTTCCTTAAAGGCATTGAGTCCGGTTTTGTGTCTGTTCATAACCTCCTCGCTGGATTTTATTTCAATTGCAACACTGGCATCGCCGATAACAAGATCAACTTCAAGACCAGTATATGTATGACAGTATGAAATGTTTATCCTCCTATTGATGACCTTGGTATATGCGGGGATTTCATAACCTATAAGTGTGTCATACAATATCCTGCACAAGGGCTTCCTCCTGTATCTCCGGCGCAGATAAAGGTCAACATATGCTTCCAGACGGTCTGTCGCATTCTTTACCAGGTAGTGGGGTGAAATCATGCCGTTCTGTACGGCACGTTCAATGTCACATATATTGTTTAATTTCTGAGTTTGCTTTCCGGATTTTAAATGAAAATCAGGAATCTGGGAGTTGCTGAACACATGAATATAGTTGAAGAATAATTAAGGAATAAAAAAACTTTGGTTTAGGCGTCGGTTTTGTAATGAAAATATCTATTTTTGCAGAAAAACCTCAAAATAAACCATGTTGATAAGCTATTCAATAAGGAACTATCGTTCTATTGCAGACCAGCAGATTCTGAGTTTTGCACCTATGAACAGACAGAAGGAGTATTTATCAAATATTCTTTCTGAGGGAGAATCTACAGCTCTTAACGTTGTTGCTGTGTATGGCGCGAATGCAAGCGGCAAGTCCAATATGATAAGAGGGTTGAGCTCATTTATACGGTTGTTGCGAAGTTCGGCAATGGACACATCTATTTCAGGCTTGGACTATCAACCTTTCTTATTGAGACAGGGTTATGATAAGAAACCAACTCAAATGGAGATTGTGTTTACCATAGACGAGCGCAGATATAGATATGGATTTGAATATAATAGCACAGAAGTAGTCAAAGAATGGCTTCTTAAGAAGGATGTTGGTAGAGAGTCTCCATTGTTTGAAAGAGAGGGAGATACAATAGATCCATCATCGCCATTAAGTACAAACAAGAAACTTGTGGATCTTGCAATTGATGCGACTCGAAGTAACGGCCTTTTTTTATCGGTATGCGATGCTCTTAATATAGATGAGGCAAAGAAGATAATTGCGTATTTAGGTAATATGTCATTAATTAATGGTACTTCGCCTACTATGTTATTTAGAACCAAATACGACATAAGATTGTGGCAAGAAGAATTATATTCATCTGCATTACAGGGCCTTTTTTCCAGAATGGATGTTGATATTAAAGAGATTGCGTTCCAGAAGGATGAATCATTTTATGATATAAAGACTAAGCATTCATTATATGATTCTGAAGGTAAAGTAACAGGTGAAATGATTACTTTGGATATGATTGAGCATGAGTCTTCTGGTACACAGCAAGCATTTAGACTTAGTGGCCCAGTAATTCAGTCTCTTTTGTCTGGAGGCATATTGGTAATTGATGAGATAGAGTCAAAACTTCATCCTGTTATGACACTGGGTATTATTGATCTGTTTTTGGATAAACAAACTAATCCAAAAGGGGCTCAGTTACTTTTTACTACGCATGATACTAATCTGTTGACATATGCAAATCTAAGACGTGATCAGATTTGTTTCATGGAGAAGAATTCCTGGGAGGCATCAGAATTGTTCTCTTTGTCAGACTTTGTATATTATGGAGAGAAGGATGGCCAAATTATACCTGAAAAAGAAAGAGTTGATACCGATAAGGAAAAACGATACATTGAAGGTCGTTATGGTGCAATTCCTATGTTGGGCGAGTTTAAGGAATATGTAAAATCACTATGGCAAAACGAGGGAAAGTAACACATAATGTTGTTACAAAGGATATAATTGAACGCCCTATGCGTTCAAGGAAATATGAAGAGTATTTCTTGATTGTTTGTGAGGATGAAAGTACTGAGCCACATTACTTTAGAGAGTATCAAAAGCAATTTGAATCCATACTGCCTAAGAAAACCGTTTATCTAAAAGCTGTTGGAACTGGTCGTAATTCGCTTGGAGTGGTAGAACAAGCAATCATTGAGCGTGATCGTTTGCAGACTGAAGCTGATACTCATATTGATCGTGTGTGGGCCGTATTTGATAAAGACAGTTTGGATGAATCAAAAGGGAATAGGGAGCGATTTGAGCAGGCATTCGAACTGGCAGATAAAGAACAAGTTCGTGTAGCATACAGTAATGAATGCTTTGAATTATGGTTGCTCTTGCATTATATTGATGTTAGGCCGGACGTTCCATTATCAAGGAATTATGATATATATCCGGCCTTGGAAGCATTGGTTAATAAGGGAAGAACCGAAGGAACTAAGATACCGTATGATCATAAACATCCAAATACAGATTTTATGGATGCTATAATGAAGTCAGGATCTCAGGATAATGCGATACAGAGGGCAAAAGTACTTGATGAATATCATATTGAGCAGAATCATTCTCCTATTGATTCGAATCCAAACACATTGGTGTACAAAATGGTATCAGAATTAAACGGTCTATTGGACTGGTATAAGAATGGTTGATGTTTCTATATGTATTGTATGTTGGATGTGGAGTCTTAGATTTACAAATTTACTAAAGGAAATGTCGGAAGGAAAGCGGGATTCCTTTATAAATTAAAGATATAAAGAAAGGAAGGGACCTCAGAAAACACAAAATAGAGTTTTGTGGAAAATATGATTCCCAGCGTAGAATTATGTGAAAAAAGGAGAAAAGCTGATGTTGAAACTAATTGCGATACAAAATCACAGTCCTGTATGGAGAATAATGCGGAACAGTAGACAGTATTCCAGCATCTATAAGGTTCTAGAGCCAAATGGAGTGTTTTTTTTCTGCAAAGGGTATGAACTTATTAACAATAGTATAATAAAACATTC
>Ga0265298_10005316_pt1 | contig 16219 bp, 5 predicted proteins | sample AusTroGonzalo_MG_3_FD_193486 | JGI IMG/M metagenome (GOLD analysis project Ga0265298, IMG submission 193486) | Bovine rumen microbial communities from tropical cattle in Woodstock, Queensland, Australia - Gonzalo_01 | ecosystem: Host-associated > Mammals > Digestive system > Stomach > Rumen ... | reverse complement strand
ACCATTCTGCGTGCTGTCGAGCAGATAGGCGACTCGTTGTCGCCCGTCGCCACGGCCAGTTATATTTTCGTCAGCTCGGTGCTCAGTCAGCCCAACAATCCTGAGGGCTATCCGGCAGAGTGGGGACGGTATACGCAAGAGTGGGGTACTGCTATTGCCGACTACGAGATGGATCCGGAGATGACGGGTAACGCCAAGTTGCAGTCGAAGATTGTTGAGGGCTTGAAGCAGCTGCCCATCCTGAGCATTGTCTCCGACAAAGACAACTTCTTCAGTCATGAGAACGACGAGGAGCGTGGCGGTATCTATATTTTCACAGGTCCGCCAGTAGGCGATGCCACGGGGCATGGTTGGACGCGTCCTACCAGCGTTGAACTATTTGGCGGTCCTCAGAACCATGACCTCAGTACGACCTGCGGCATCCGTCTGCATGGTGGTCATGGTCGTCTGGCCGAGAAGAACCCGAAGCACTCCTTCCGTCTTGTATTCAAGGAGAAGTACGGTCCCAAGACGCTGAAGTATCCTCTCTTCGGTGAAGCCTCGACGGGCAAGTACGACCAGTTGGTGCTGCGCTGTCACTTCGGCAACGCCTGGCAGCACTGGGATGGCGGCAACCGTCAGCGGGCACAGTACACCCGTGATGTCTGGGCCCGCCGCATGCAGCGTAAGATAGGCGATACCGCTGTCGATGCCCTCTACGTACACCTCTTTATTAATGGCATGTACTGGGGACTCTACAACATCGCCGAGCGAGTCGACAAGGTGTTTGGCAAGGATCATCTTGGCGGCAAGGAGAAGGATGTCGACGTCATCAAAATTGAGGAGGACGGCAGCAACCATATTGAGGCTAGCGAGGGCACCCTTGATGCATGGGAACAGATGCTCGCCACTGTCAGCGCGGTTGGCAGTTCTGCTGCCAACGAGTCGCTTGCCAAGCTCGACACCCTGCTCGATGTTGATAATTTCATTGACTACATGCTCATCAATCAGTATGCAGGCAATACCGACTGGGATCACCATAACTGGTATGCCATTCGTCGCCATGACAACGACTCGCTGCCGAGCGAAGGTTTCCGCTTCCTTTGTTGGGATAGTGAGATTATCTTTGAGAACGTCAATGAGAACTTGTCGGCGGGCTCGGTGAAGAAGGGTTTCCCCACAACGATTTTTCGTAACCTGATGAAGAACAAAGCTTTTGTTCATCGTTACCTGCGCCGTGCCAAGCAGCTGTTATCCGACGACGGTCTGCTGGGCGAGCAGTCGGTTCGTGCCGTGTGGGACAGTCTCTACTATACCATCGACAAGGCGCTTTATGCTGAGGCTGCCCGTTGGGGTGACTATCGCCGCGATGTCCATCCCTGGACATCGCGTGGACAACTCTACACCGTCGATGACTTCTACTTGCCCGAGCGTAACCGTTTGTTGACGCAGTATTTCCCCTATCGTGCGGATATTGTACTCGACCAGATTTTGGACTATGTTGGCTTCGATGTCGACGACTTTGATGTGCCTGCCGATTGGGTAGCTCTGACGGCTGACATGTTCCGTCAATGGGATGGGACTGATGCTGATGCACGGGTCGTCAATAGCAATCCCGGTGCCGAGTTGAACCTTGATAGGGACTTGAGTAATGGTGGTGTCGTGGCTGGCTTCTCATCAGTTGCATATAACCTCTTTGCTGACGTCAGCCAGTTCGACAGGCTTGTTATTCGTGGCACTGGCGGCCGTCTGCGTATTCTCGCCAATCGCTTGGAGGACCATGGTGACTTCAAGGAAGTTGGTGTTAGTCTCAATGAGAGTGACAGCCATTGGGATGCCGACCTGCAGGCCATCGTGTTGCCGCTGTCGGAATTGCGTAACTGTAATACCCAGCGTGAAGGAAATGTACGCCGCGATGCATTCACCCACATCAACGCTATCAAGGTGGATAATGGAACCGCCAGAATCAGCGGCATGTGGCTGATTCCCGCCGTACAAACGAATATCCTGTTTGCAAGGAATACATCGGCTGATGCTACGTATTATAACCTGCAGGGTCAGCGCGTGACGCAGCCTGTGCGTGGCGGTATCTATATTGTGAATGGACGTAAAGTGATATTTAGATGATGAGAAGGAGTATAATGTCATTGGTGCTTGTCGCCTGTTTTCATGTCGTTCAGGCCACCGATCTGACGAAGGCAACCATCGTTTATCAGAAGAACGATGCCCCGCTGGTAAAGCAGATGGCTCAGGTGTTGGCCGACGACATCGAGCGGGTGTCGGGCAACGCTCCGCGTATACAAACCCTCTCCGGCTCCCCCGAGGGAAAGAGGATAGGAGCCTCCCCACAGGGAGGCTTGGAGGGGGTTGTTCTTGCCACAGTGAAGTGTACCAACCGCCACCGAGAGTTGCGTGGCACATGGGAGCGCTATGCCATCGACACGAAAGACAATACCCTCTACATCACCGGCAGCGATGCCCGTGGTCTGGCCTATGGCGTGCTGCATGTCAGCGAGGCTATTGGCGTCAGCCCTTGGTATTGGTGGGCTGATGTGCCTGTGGACAAAGCTAACAAGCGTGTTTTCGACTACGAAGAAAACTGCGTCAGCAAATCGCCGACCATCAAATATCGCGGTTTCTTCATTAACGACGAAGACTGGGGGTTGAAGACGTGGGCGGCGAAAAATTTTGAAAAAGACCTTGGCGATATCGGTCCTAAGACCTACGACCGCGTCTGCGAACTTATCCTGCGTCTGAAGGGTAATATGCTCGCTCCGGCCATGCATGACTGTACGGGCGCTTTCTACTCGCACCCCGAGAGTCAAGTGATGGCTGACAAGTGGGGCATTGTGATAACCACCAGTCACTGTGAGCCGCTGCTCTTCAATAACGCCGCTAAGTCGGAGTGGGATAAAGCCCGCGATGGTGAATGGAACTATGAGACTAATAGTGTTACGATTCTGAAAAAACTTGACGACCGTATCCGCGAGACGGCCCAGTACACTAATATCTATACGATGGGCATGCGTGGCCTGCATGATGAGGCTATGAAGGGCTCTACTGACCCGAAGGATCGCGCCCGTACCTTAGAAACGGTGTTTGCCAAACAGCGGGGCATCCTTGAGAAGTACAAGAAACAGAAGGCCACGAAGCTGCCGCAGATTTTCGTACCCTACAAGGAGACGCTCGATATCTACGATGCCGGCCTGCGTGTGCCCGATGACATCACGCTGGTCTGGCCCGACGACAATTACGGCTACATGAAGCGCGTGTCGAACGCCGTAGAAAGAAAGCGTTCCGGCGGTAGTGGTGTTTACTACCATATCAGTTACCTCGGCACGCCTCACGACAACCTGTGGATTGCCACTACCGCTCCGATGCTGATGTACGAGGAACTGAAGAAAGCCTACGATGCCGGTGCCGACCGCTACTGGCTGCTGAATGTCGGCGACATCAAGCCGATGGAGATTGAGATACAGCAATTCTTTGATATGGCCTACGACTTCACAGCGTTCTCCTACGACAACGCCAATCGCTATCAGGCCGAGTGGCTTGCCAACCTCTTCTTTGCTCATGAAGGTAATCATATCTCTCATCTCTCATTTCTCACTTCTCATTTCCAATACATTCTCGACAACTACTACCGTCTGGCATGGGACCGCAAGCCTGAGTTCATGGGCTATGAGTATGAGTGGGACAGTCAGGAGAACAACCGCCTGCACGACACCGACTTCTCGTTCGAAACCGGCACCGCCCAGAAGCGTCTTATGGACTATCAGGACATCTGCGACGCCTACGATGCCATTGAGCGTGCCGTCAGCCCCGAACTGCGTCCCGCCCTCTTCGAGATGCTGGGCTACGCCGTCCACTCTGCTTACCAGATGAACCGTAAGTTCCTCTATGCCCAACGTAATCACGAGACCGGCAGCGCCGTCTATGCCGACATGGCGCGCGAGGCCAACCGCGAGATAGAGCGTCTGCGCCAGCGTTACAACACGATGCAGAACGGTAAGTGGAACCAAATGATTTCTGAGATTCCGCCGGGTTATACCGCCAAGTATCACCAGATGCCTGAGCTCACGGATACCGTCACTACGGCCTATCGTCTGCCCGACGCTCAGCGCCATCCCGAATTCCGTCATAAGATAGACCTTGCGTCGCTCGCCGTCTCTGAGCCGTTCCGCTTGCTCGAGGGCATCGGTACCGACTGGGTTGGTCTCCAGATGGGACAGCCCCTTGACTTGCAGACCGCGGGTAGTATCAACATCCCACTCAACCTCCAAGGTAATCATATCTCTCATCTCTCATCTCTCACTTCTCAACTCTCCGTCTGCCTCTCCGTCGTGCCCATGTGGCCCGTGGCTTCCGACCGCAGTAACCGTATTGCTGTCAGCGTCGACGGCGGTGAACCCGTCGTGTGCGAGAATGTCTTCAGAGAGTGGGGCTCCGAGTGGAAACTGCAGGTGCTGGAGAACCGCAAGGAGTTTGTCCTGACGTTGCCGCTCGACCAGAGTCGTCGCGAGCACGTCCTTACCCTTACGATTATAGATCCTGGACAGATTATCCAAAAAATAACATACCAATAATGAAACCAACCTTACTATTAATCTTCCAGCTCATTGCGGGACTGCTGCCCATGAAGGCAGACAACATTACTGTTGGCGGCACCAACCGCACGTATAATGTCATTGTGCCAAAGAACTTAGGCGAGAACCGCCCGTTGCTCATCTTCTGTCATGGTTACAATCAGGATGCCAACTGGATGCAGAACAGCGAATTCAAGAACGAAACCGTGAGCATGGAGGCTGTCTGCGACACCGCCAAGTTCGTTTGCGTCTTCCCCAACGGCATCGACAGAGCCTGGGATACCGGCGGCGACCGCGACATCAACTTCATCAAGGCCATTATTGAGAAGATGGTGACGCTACACAAGATTGACCGTAACCGCATCTACCTTGGCGGCTTCTCCATGGGCGGCATGCTGACTTACAACGCCATCAACAAGATGTCCGACCAGATTGCCGCTTTCGTGTCTTGCAGTGGCCCGTCGGTCATTACGCCTAAAGCCGGTTTGCGTCCCATACCCCTTCTGCACATTCAGGGTACGGACGACAACTGGGGCGGCGTGCAGCCGGCACTTAATCCGTGGATTAAGCACAATGGCTGCTCGACGACGGACAAGGTCATCAGCAACTACAACGGCTTCAGCGGTGCCAAACTGCACATCTGGGGCCCCGGCAACGATGGCGTGGAGGTAAGGCTCATTGAGCTCGCGAACAAAGGCCACTGGATCTGTAAGGAGAAGCAGGTCTATACGGGCAAGGAAATCTGGAACTTCTGCAAGAACTATTCGCTGAACAAGACCACGCCCAACGTCAAGATTACCGCTCCCGCCACCGGTGTCAAATACGTCAGCTTCGCACCCTCTGGTACGGCCTCGTTCCCTGATATCACCATTACGGCCACTGCCGACGATCCTAACGGCACTGTGGAGAAGGTGGAGTTCTACGACGGCTCGACGCTCCTCGCTACCTGTACCGAAAAGCCCTACAAGGCCACGCTGACCGCTACCAAGACCGGCAAGCATACGCTGAAGGCTGTGGCTACCGACAACGACGGCGAGAAGAGCACAGCTACCGTTGAGGTGACGCTGCAGGCTGTGGCATCGTCGCTCACCATCTCTTCGGACTTCAAGGAGGGTGGGGCGCTGCCTGCCGGATGGATCACCTACGACAGCAGCGAGCGCCGCACGGGCTACAGCAGCGGCTACACGTCGGGCTGTCGCGTGTTGCAGTTCACAGGCTCTACCAAGGGCTTCAGCTATGGTCTCTACTTCCGTAATATCAACGGAAATAAACATCAGGGTTGGGCCAAGTACGGTCTCAGCGACGGCGGTACGACGCTCAGTCTGGCCCCCGGCCACTACACGTTGAAATATAAGATCTGCAACTGGAACATGTCCAGTTACGGCGCTGTGGAGCTGGGCATCGAGAAGCGCACAGGCAGCACCAGCATTGCCAGTCAGACCTACAAGCCTAACATCAACATCGGCAATACGGCCTCTAACAACTTCAACAGTCCTGCCCAGCAGACCTTCGAGTTCGACATTGCCGAGCAGGGCGACTACGTCATTGCCGTCTATTCCGCCGCCTCGGAGTGGAGCGACTGCATCGTTGGCCAGCTCATTCTGACCGCCAACAGCTTTGTGTCCACGGGTCTGAGCAGTCATACCGCCAGTCCCTCTCCAGAACGCGATGGCAGCATCTACGACCTTCTGGGCCGTAAGGTTCCTGCATCCGGCGCGCTTCCCAAGGGCATATATGTCAAGAATGGTAAGACAATCGTCATCAAGTGATAATGAAAAGAAGGCTATTCTCCATTTTCTGCCTGCTGCTGACCACGTTGGCAGCAGTCGCACAGTCAGATTTCTGTATTGCCAAGGACGGCCAGACTGCCACCGTCTTTGTCGATGAAAACGACTGGAAGGGCGTCGTCCGTGCCGCCCGTGACCTTGGCGACGATGTTCGCAAAGTAACGGGCGTAGCCGCGCCCGTCGTCGAATATGCTGCTGCGCCACAGCAACCCTCACTGCAGCCCTCCATCCTCGTCGGCACCATCGGTAAGAGCCGTACCATCGACCGTCTCATCAAGCAGAAGAAGCTCGATGTGAAGATTATTAAAGGCAGGTGGGAAGCTTACAAGATATGCGTGGTTGGCGAGAATCTTGTTATCGCAGGTAGCGATAAACGGGGCACCATCTACGGTATCTATGAGCTATCCCAACGGATGGGCGTGTCGCCTTGGTACTGGATGGCTGATGCGCCAGTAATCCACAAAGACGAAGTATGGTATCATGGCTATGGCCACGATTATAACTGGCCTGCGGTGAAGTATCGCGGCATCTTCATCAACGACGAGTGGCCCTCGTTCGGTACGTGGTGTAACAAGCACTTCGGCGGCGTCAACTCCAAGGCCTACGAGAAAATCTTCGAGCTCCTGCTGCGCCTGAAGGCCAATTACTTCTGGCCTGCTATGTGGGCGTCGGCTTTCAACGAGGACGACCCTGAGTCGCCGCGTTTGGCCGACGAGATGGGCATCGTCATGGGTACCTCGCACCATGAGCCGATGATGCGTGCCCATAAGGAGTACACGAGGCGTAGGGAGGAGATAGGCCCGTGGGACTATGCCACCAACAAGGAGCGCGTGGACAAGTTCTTCCGCGAAGGTATGGAGCGTAACAAGGCCTACGACAACCTCGTGACCATCGGCATGCGTGGCGATGGCGACGTGGCGATGGGCAAGGGTGACGACCAGGAGAACATGAAGACGCTGCACAATGTCATTGACGGCCAGCGCAAGATTATCAAGGATATCTACGGACGTCCCGATGCCGTGCCCCAGCTCTGGGCCATCTTCACCGAGGTGCAGCGCTACTATGACGCCGGCTTCACCGTGCCCGACGACGTGACGCTCCTCTTCTGCGACAACAACTGGGGCTACATCCGCCGCAAAGGTACTGAGAAGGAGCGCAAGCGCAAGGGCGGTCTGGGCCTCTACTACCATATCGACATGAATGGTGGTCCGTGGAACGACCGCTGGGTGAACACCACCACCATACCAAAACTGCGCGAACAGCTGAACCTCGCCTACCAGTCGGGCATCAACCGTATCTGGATTATCAACGTAGGCGACTTGAAGCCGAAGGAAATGCCCATCTCGTTCATCATGGACTATGCGTGGGGGCCATCAGGATTCGGTCCTTTTCATCCTAATCCCAAAGGGGGTGGACGCACCATTTATAATGATGAATTTGAGTGGCTCCGCCAATGGACAGCCAGCGTACTGGGTGGTAACTATGCACAAGTAGCATTTGAGGGAACTGAAGCTAAAATTCCAGAAGGTATAGTGGATCAGGAAATTACCGATGAGTGCGCCGAGATTATCGCACAATACTCCAAACTGAACCTGATGCGTAAGCCTGAGGTGCAGGTGCCAGGCCTCTTCAATTACGAGGAGATGCTCCGTCTGAACAACCAGTGGCAGTCTATTGTACGGCGCTGCGAAAGACTGAAGGAGCAGATTCCCGCTGAAGCACAGGATGCTTTCTATCAGTTGGTATATTACCCCGCTGTGGCCAGTGCAGGTGTGGCGATGATGTATAACGCTGCCACGATGGGCGATGCTGAAACCGTTTACGAACTGATGGATCAAGACCAGCAACTCACCGACTATTATAATAAGGTGATGGCTGGAGGAAAGTGGGATGGTATGATGCTCGACAACCATATCGGCTACACAAAATGGAGTATTCCCGACAAGAACACGAATCCGATGGATCTAGGTTACAAGGTCAATCATGACCTGAGTGCGTCCAAAGACACTCGCGAATACACTATGTCAGCAGATGACTATCTGCAAATGGGTGATGGATGGACGGAATTGCCTGGACTTGGACGTGGCGATTATTGCATCGGGGCTGTGGACGTGATGAAGAGTTATCCCAATGGCGACGGCCCTGTGCTGGAGTACAATATTGACCTGTCTTCCACCGACGGCAAGGGCACCGTGGCCGTAGGCATCCTCCCCACTCAGGACGTCGTGCCTGCCCGCGGCCTGCGCCTCGGCGTACAGCTCGACGACCAGACGATGCAGGTTATCGATGCCCGTCAGGGTCTGCACGACGAGTTCCAGGAATACACCCCGAAGAACCTTGCCCAGTCGAAGAACCTCAAGCCCCTGCCGCCACATAACAACCTGCTGTTGAGCGGTTGGAAGGATGGCCGCAAGATGCTTCGCCGCGACGAGGTGTTCGACAACATCCGCTGGCTGGAGGTCAACTTCCCCGATGTGAAAGAAGGCAAGCACCGCCTGAAGCTCATCATGATAGACCCCGAAATTGTCATCGACCAGATTGTTGTTAATCCCGACAACTCGCGCTACAGCTACTTCGGCGCACCGGTGAGGACAGCCATTCCCCAATAGTGCACGAGTTTTTGAAAATACTCCATGACTTTTGCGAAATACTCCATGAGTATTTTTCAAAACTCGTGGAGTATTCTTTGAAAGTCGGCCTCTCATAAAAAACTCGGATAAGATTTGGCATTTCGCTCACTTATTCGTACCTTTGCAGGCAATTATAAACCTAAAGCATGATGGTCTTACGAATTATTGTTTCTTTGATGATGCTGGGGGCTGTGATGACTGCCTCGGCACAGACACGCCAGTTGTTTGATGACGGTTGGCAGTTTACACGTAACGGAAAGACGATCAATGTGGATCTTCCGCACGACTGGGACATCTTTGAAGGCCCCAACTCGGGTAAGGGCGCTACGGGCACTGGTGGTGGCTGGTTCGAGGCCGGCAAGGGCGAGTATCGCAAAACATTCAAGACACCCGGCGACGAGGTGGTGAAGCTCCACTTCGAAGGCGTTTATCAGAAGGCAGAGGTCTATGTGAACGGACAGAAGGCTGGACAGCACCACTATGGCTACACACCGTTTACGGTGGATGTAACGCCATTCTTAAGATTGAAGAATTCAAAAAATGAAAAATTGAAAAATTATCTCAACGAGGTGGTGGTTAAGGTGAATAACTCCGAACAGCCCAACTGCCGCTGGTACAGCGGTTCCGGCATCTACCGCCACGTGTGGTTGGAGACGATGCCCGCAATGCATATTGCTGAGAACGGCATCTTCGTCACTACGCCGGAGATAAACGCTGACAAAGCGAAGGTGCAGGTGAAGGTGACGGTAGAAAACGAGAGTGCCGCGAACCAACAGAGCATCGTTGAGGTGGAAGGCCAGCAGCAAGAAGTATCGCTGAAAGCGGGTGAGAGCAAGGTGGTTACCTTTGCTTACACCATTGACAATCCTCAACTGTGGTCGCCCGAATCGCCCTATCTCTACAAGACCGTCGTCCGTCTGAAGTCAGAGGGACGTGTGGCCGGTGAGCAGCGGGTGAAGTTTGGTGTCCGCTCGTTCTCGTTCGACGCTGAACGTGGCTTCGTGCTCAACGGCAAGAAGGTGCTCATCAACGGCGCCTGCGTACATCACGACGACGGCGTCATAGGTGCTATGGCCTTCGACGATGCCGAAATACGCAAGGTGCGCCAGATGAAGGAGGCAGGCTTCAACCTCATTCGCACCAGCCATAATCCCACGACGCGCGCCTTCCTCGATGCCTGCGACTCCATAGGCATGCTCGTCATTGACGAGGCCTTCGACGGCTGGCGCACACAGAAGAATCCCTACGACTATTCGACCGTCATCGACTCCTGCTTCCGCCAGGATCTTCACACGATGGTGCTGCGCGACAGGAATCACCCGAGCGTTATCTCCTGGAGCATCGGCAACGAGGTCATCGAGCGCAAGGACATCCGCGTGGTCTATACCGCCCGTCAGATGAAGAAGGCCATTCTGGAGATTGACACGACGCGCCCCGTCACCGAGGCCCTGTGTGCCTGGGACCGCGACTGGGAAATCTACGATCCGCATGCCGAGGTGCTCGACGTGACGGGCTACAACTATATGATTTTCAAGCACGCCAGCGACCACGAGCGCGATCCCAAGCGCGTCATCTGGCAGACGGAGAGCTATCCGCGCGATGCCTTCCGAAACTGGGCCATAGCCAATGATTATCCCTACGTCGTGGGCGATATCGTGTGGACGGGCCTCGACTACTTGGGCGAGAGCGGCATTGGTCGTAACTATTATAAAGGTGAGCGCGAGGGTGAGTCGTGGATTGAGGGCGGACAGCCCGAATGGCACGGCGCTCCTTGTGGCGACGTTGATATCACCGGCTGGCGCAAACCCATCAGCCACTATCGTGAGATGCTATGGGGACCCACCCCCAGCCCCTCCCGAGGGGAGGGGAGTGTATACCTTGCCGTCAAAGAGCCTAACGGCTATCACGGCGAGATTCACACGACGATGTGGAGCGTCTGGCCCACATGGGAGTCGTGGACGTGGCCCGGCTGGGAGGGTAAACCCGTCGAGGTCGAAGTGTACACGAAAGCGCCCGAGGTGAAACTGTATCTTAACGATCAGCTCATCGGTACCAAGCAGGTAAGCCGCGATACCGAATACAAGGCTGTCTTCAGCGTCAACTACGAGCCGGGCGTGTTGAGGGCGGTTGCGTCTAGCCCGTCTAGTATTTCTAATAGCTCTAGTCTTTCTAGCCAGCTGGTAACAGCTGGCGAACCAGCCCGTCTGCGCCTCACTCCCGACCGCACCGTGATGAAAGCCGACGGCCAGTCGCTCGCCTTCATCACCGTTGAGGTGCTTGACAGCAAGGGCAATGTCTGTCCGGAAGCCGCCATCGACTGCGAAGCCGTTGTCAAGGGGCAGGGCAGTCTGTTGGCCTTTGCCTCAGCCGACCTCAAGGATACCGAGCCCTACACAACACCCCGTGTGAAGACGTGGAAGGGACGCGCCCTGCTCGTCGTCCGTAGCGGTAAGAAGAAAGGTAAGACGCTGGTTGGCGTTAAGAGCCAGTTGCCTGCGGCATCGACTGTCATCGTGCAGAAATAAGGAAACCAATATATAAGAGAAATGAGACATAGATTTTTTGCTATTGGCTGTCTGCTGTTGGCCATGAGCTGCCACACAGTGACGGCTCAGCAGCAGAGCATAGTGATTCTATATGAGAATGATGCCCACTGCGGCATCGACGGCTACACGAAGATGGCGGGCTTGCGCGATGCCATCAACGCCTCGGACACGGCCTACGCCGCTGCCGTCTGCTGCGGCGACTTCCTGCAGGGTAACACGACTGGCGCTATCTCGAAAGGCCAGTACATAGCCGACATCATGCGGCTGATGGATTACCACGCCCTGACGCTGGGCAACCACGAGTTCGACTACGGCGTGGCTCGCATGCGTCAGCTGCTGGAGCAGGTAAATGTGCCAGTGGCGTGTGCCAACCTGTATGAAGCCGGTGCACAGCAGCCGCTGTTTGCACCCTACGTCATCCGGCAGTATGGCTCGAAGAAAGTGGCCTATGTGGGTGCCACGACGCCGGAGACGATGATTCTCGAGGGCTACTCGTTCTACGACACCAACGGCGTGCTGATGTACGACCTGAAGCAGCAGACGTTCTACCAACTCGTTCAGCAGGCGGTGGATGCCGCCCGCAAGGAGGGCGCCGACTATGTGGTGCTGCTCTCGCATGTGGGTGAGACGCCGCAGTCGCTGGGCTTCAGCTCTCACCGTCTGGTAGCCGCCACCCGCGGCATCGACGTGGTGCTCGACGGACACTCGCACGAGATACGCCCCTGCGACATGGTGGCGAACCTTGACGGACGGGAGATTCCCGTCACACAGACGGGTACGCAGTTTGCCTACGTGGGCAAGCTGCTTATTACGCCCGACGGCCGCCTGACGACACAGCTCATCAAGCGTGCGGACATTCCCTATGAGAACGCCCAGGTGACTGCCGCTGTCGACAGCATCCACCAGAAGGTGAAGGCCGTTACCTCGGAGAAGGTGGGACACACGGACTATACGCTGGTGGTGAGCGACGAGAACGACCAGTGGATTGTGCGTGGAGAGGAGACTAACGCCGGCGACCTCGTGGCCGATGCCTACCGTCACGCTATGAAGGCTGACATCGGTATGGAGAACGGTGGCGGCATACGCAACGACATCATGGCGGGCGACATCACCTACGGCGACATCATCGGTATGCTGCCCTACGACAATACGCTGCGCCGTATCTCGGTGACGGGTACGCAGTTGCAGCAGATGCTGACACGCTGCACGGCCCTCACGCCTGTGCTCGACGGTAACTTCCCGCAGGTGTCGGGGCTGCGCTTCACCATCCACAGTAAGAGCCATCGCGTCAGCGACATAGAGATACAGCAGACCGACGGCAGCTACGCGCCCCTCGACATGCAGCGCACCTACAGCGTGGCGCTGACAAACTACAACCACGATGCCGGCGGCTTCTTCGACTGCTTCAAGAAGTGCCCTGTGCTGGAGGAAAGCTCGCTGCGCTACTACGAAGCGCTGTCCGATTACCTGGAGAAGGTGCTCGGCGGCACCACAGGCAAAGCTTACGAAAAGCCGCAGGGACGAATCAAAATCATTGAAGATTGACCATTGACCATTGAGAATTATGAAGAAGACACTATTCGTTATCCTAACACTATGCTTGTCGCAGTTACTGACGGTAGCTCAGAACCCGATTATCTGTGACCGCTATACGCCAGACCCGGCACCCTACGTGCACGGCGACACCCTCTATCTCTTCGTCGACCACGATGAGGATGTGACGGAGAATGGATTTTTCACGATGAAGGACTGGCTGCTCTATTCGACCGTCGACATGGTGAACTGGACGTATCTTGGTACGCCATTGACGCCTAAGACCTTTTCTGCCTGGGCTAACCAGGACAATGGCTGTTGGGCCAGCCAGTGCGTTGAGCGTAACGGCAAGTGGTATTGGTATGTGACGGGTAAGCATAAGGATGGTGGTCACGATGCCATCGGCGTTGCCGTGGCCAACAGTCCTGCCGGACCATATAAGGACGCCCTTAACAAACCGTTGGTACAGGGCTGGGGCAAGATTGACCCTTCTGTCTTTATTGATGACGACGGACAGGCCTATCTTTTCTACGGCAACAACAACCTATGGTATGCCAAGCTCACCAAGTCGATGACGTCTATCACAGGTGGGGAGAAATCTGTGAATGTCAAAGACGAATCGGCTTTTGGCCCTCATAAGGGAACGAACGACGATGGAACGCCGAAACCAAATTTCGAGGAGGCTTCGTGGATATATAAGAAAAACGGCAAGTACTATCTGGAGTATGCTGCCGGAGGCGTGCCCGAACACTGGGCTTACTCGACGGCCGACAAGATTACGGGGCCTTGGAAGTATCAGGGTAAGGTGATGGGATTGGCCGACAACAGCTTTACCATCCACGGCGGTTCGGTAGAGTTCAAAGGCCATCACTACCTGTTCTACCATAATGGCAAACTGAAGGGTGGTGACGGCTACAAGCGCTCTACCTGCATTGAGGAGTTTACACCCAACGCCGACGGTTCGCTGCCCTTTATCACAGCGACCAGCGAAGGCGTGACGCCGCTGCAGACGCTGAACCCCTTTGTACGTCAGGAAGCTGAGACCATCAACCAGAGTTCCGGCATCAAGTGCATGGGCGACTATACGGGCTGCTATGTCACCAACATCGGCAGTAGCGATTATATTAAGGTACGCAACGTGGACTTCGGCGAAGCCGGTGCCCAATCGCTCACCATCCGCGTGAAGGGCGACCGCACGGCTAAGCTCTTCGTACGCCTGGACGGCAAGGGTAACAGCAGTACGGCTCAAGGAACCATCGCCATCGAGCCGACCAACGGCGAGTGGAAGGAGTTCTCCTGTGACCTGAAGACAGTGTTCAGCGGTGTTCATGATGTCTACTTCACGTTCTCGGGCAGTGGCACATCATTGTTTGACTTCGACTCATGGCAGTTCTGTGCAGCTCCGGCACCCGTTGGCGCCGATGTCAACGACCATCGGCTGTGGTACGACAAGCCCGCCAGCATCTGGTTGGAAGCCCTGCCTATCGGCAACGGCCGTCTTGGCGGTATGGTTTTCGGTGGCCCGCGCATAGACGAGATACAGCTGAACGAGGACTCTTTCTGGAGCGGAGGTCCGCATAACAACAACAGTTCCTCGGCCGCCACGAATCTGAAGACGGTGCGCAACTATATCTTCAAAGGTCAGGAGAAACAGGCCGAGGACCTCATCAATCAGACGTTCATCAAGGGACCGCACGGACAGAAATACCTGACGTTGGGCTCGCTGAAACTGACACACGACGGCATTGACAATAACAAGGTGACAAACTACCGCCGTGAGCTTGACCTCCAGACAGCCCTCTCGACGGTCAGCTTCGAGCAGGACGGTCACCAGTACCGTCGTACAGCCTTTGCCTCGATGCCCGACAGCATCATCGTCATGCGACTGGAGGCTGACACACTGAGTTCTTTCACGCTGCGCCATAGCGCCGATTACAGTAAATCCTACAGCAAGAACGACGACGGTTGTCTCGTCAATATCACAGGCGTTGACAATGAAGGCGTTGCCACCAAACTGTTTGCCAGTCTGCGTTATCGCGTTGAGAGTGACGGCGAGGTGACCTACGGAAGCGCTGGTGCCATTACCGTGAAGAACTACACTTGGGCTAATGTGTACATCTCCGCTGCCACCAACTATGTGAACTATAAGACTGTTACCACCAAGGCTAAGGGAGCCGCAAAGGCGCTCTCTTATCTCAACTCGGCTCGTCAGCACGACTATAACGCACTGTTGGCACGTCATCAGGAAGCTTATCAGGCACAGTATAATAGGGTGTGCCTGACCATGCCGGCGACGGGTAATGCCGAACTGCCTACGAACAAACGCCTGGAGAGTTTCACAGGCAGCAGCGACTGGGGTATGGTGGCCCTGCTGTTCAACTACGGCCGCTACCTGCTCATCTCGTCGAGCCAGCCCGGTGGACAGCCGGCAAACCTTCAGGGACTTTGGAATAAAGAAAAGGATGCTCCTTGGGATTCAAAGTACACCATTAACATCAATGCCGAGATGAACTACTGGCCGTCGGAGGTGTGCAACCTCACGGAGACCAATGTGCCGTTCTTTGAGATGATTCGCGATCTCAGCGTTACTGGTGCCACCACAGCCAAGACCATGTATAAGTGTGGCGGTTGGGTGGCTCACCATAATACCGACCTTTGGCGCATCGCCGGCCCTGTCGATGAAGCGAACTATGGTATGTATCCTAATGGTGGCGCCTGGCTGGCCACCCACCTGTGGCAGCACTATCTGTACACGGGCGACGTGGACTTCCTGCGCGAGTGGTATCCCGTCATCAAGGGAACGGCCGACTTCTATCTGGACTATATGCAGCCCATACCTGAGAACAGTGTCTTTGCCAAGAGCATCACCGCTGAAGAGAAGAAAGACTGGCTCGTCGTCGTGCCCTCCGTCAGTCCCGAACAGGGACCTGCTGGCAAGCCAACGCCTGTCACCGCCGGCTGTACGATGGATAACCAGATCGTTTTCGATGCCCTGTCGAACACGCTGCGGGCTGCCGAGATCCTCTCAGAGAACGCTGAACCCTCAGAGCGCACCGAATACGCGGAGACCATCGCCAAAATGCGTGAAGCCCTCGCCAAAGTGCCGCCTATGCAGATTGGCAGCCGCAAGCAACTGCAGGAATGGCTTGTCGATGCTG
>Ga0265298_10005315_pt1 | contig 16221 bp, 16 predicted proteins | sample AusTroGonzalo_MG_3_FD_193486 | JGI IMG/M metagenome (GOLD analysis project Ga0265298, IMG submission 193486) | Bovine rumen microbial communities from tropical cattle in Woodstock, Queensland, Australia - Gonzalo_01 | ecosystem: Host-associated > Mammals > Digestive system > Stomach > Rumen ... | reverse complement strand
AAATTTCCGCATTATCAGTACCAACGTCGGAACCAACACTCCCATCCGAGCGGTTTTGGCTCCCCATCAGAAGAAATTCGAGGAAACAATATTGGACTTTATTACTAATAAAGTACGTTGTTTCCTTTCCATACAGCGGACTTTTTCTGCTCGCGGTTTTTCACCGATTCTTTGAGCAATCCACGATATTTTTGAATTTCTGCTTTATTACGCCGTTTTTATCACGGGCGTTTTCCCGTGCTTGGGGCGTAATACTTTCAGCCTTACAATGTTAGTGCGGGGCGTATATAAGAGTTGCCACATAACGGCAGTATTCCCCCATCCGCCGAAGTGAAGACCGAAGAAAATAACGCCTCTGCGCCCGTGAAATTTTTCGCGCGTCATGATCGCGCAGAAAGTCGGCGCCGGAAGTCACACGTGACGGCATGGCGGCATGGCGCATCACTCCGCAGGCTCTTCTCTCCTGCTAAGTGCTCTTGCCCTTTTAATAGCGGTAACGTCCTCGAGAATTACGGCGATTCCCGGACTGCCGTCGTCGAAGACCGTCGGAATGAGCTTAATAAGGAAGAAAACGCTGCCCGAATCATCCGCCCATTCTATCTCCTTACCGCCTTTGGGTTCGCGAATAAGTTCGCCGACCTGTCTTAAGACTTCGGCGCTTGATACTATCGGCAGCGCGGATTCCGGCAGTCTCCTGCCGATTACGTCATCCCGCTTCTGTCCCGCGAATGCAAGGAAGTTGGCGTTTGCCATAACTATCTCCTGACTGCCGTTTAAAACGAGAATGGCATCCGAAGAAAAGTCCAGAAGGGATAAAACGGGAACGCGGTCGGAGAGCGTATAGACCTTTGAAACCCCGACGCTGCGCATATCGACGCGCCCCGAGATTACTAGCATATTGAGGTATTTCGAGACGGAGTTGCGGTTCATATCCAGAGATTTCGAGATATCCGTGATACTCAGTCCGTCCGGCTGACCTTTCAGCAGATCAACCACCCTTGCCATTTCACGCCTGCATTCCTCTATATGCCGCGACATACGATATTTTTCTATAAGGGCGCAATTTCCTTAAGCATTACGTAAATGCCGGACGTACGTGACAGGCAATAATCAAAATCAAAAAATCACTACAGCGGAGTGATTGTCATTGACCGTTAAAATAATACCAAATTTACAATAATTACGTAACTTACTGCAATAAAGAAATATAGTTTCGCGATAATGATCAGATTGGAACAAACCGAAGGTGTGTCCGTATCCCCCGGAGTCTGATAGAATGCGGATACGGTCACCCTGACGGCAGATAAAAAGAAAGGATGGATAAATATGTCATTGGAACATTCAGAAAGAATAACCTGCCCGAATTGCGGGGCAGAAGGTGATTTCGTCATATGGAAAAGCATCAATACCGCGATTGACCCCGAGACAAAGGAAAAAGTCCTGTCCGGGAAGCTTTTCCGCTTCAAGTGTCCTAAATGCGGCGTGGAAACCAACATCATGTACAACTGCCTTTATCACCAGATGGAGGATCACATCATGATTTATACGGTGTATACCGACGAAGATCTCGATGAGGCAGTGAAAGCGTTTGACAGTTACGCAAATAATGATCTTCTGAAAGAATTCAAACCCGTCATGTCAAATTACACATTCCGCATTGTAAGAGATCAATTGAAGCTGCGTGAGAAAATTAACATCTTTAACCACGGACTTGATGACCGCGTCATAGAACTAATGAAAATCTTTCTCGAATCCTATATAGCGGAAGAACAACCCGAGTTGAATGTGCTGGATTCATTATTGATCTTTAACGATAACGGTCCCGAAGTGTTTGCGGTAAGATCCGAAGGCGACAAATGGGGTTCCTTCCCGTTTGCACAGGAGGTGTACGATGACATTAAAGCCGAATATATCGATCCGGATGACGACGGTAAAAGATTATACTTTGTAGACCCCGAATGGGCTATCAATTATCTGAATGATCATCACCCGAAATAACCCATTTTCAGGTCACAAAACGATTTCTTATTTTCATAAATTACCCCTATCAAACAATAGAATAATCAGAACTTAGCGACAATTAATATATAGTAACTTAGTGAAACTTCCAGATAAGCGGAGAATAATATGGATTTTCAGCAGATAGTGTCTCTTTCACAGGGTCCGCTAAGCATAATGAACCCGTTGAGCATTGAAAAAGTCTTATACATCGGCGAGATCGCGGGGATGGCGGAGGGAAAGAGCGTCATTGATTTCGGATGCGGCAACGGCACGGTTCTCGGGCTTTGGTCACAGAACTTCGGAATCGGCGGCGTCGGAATCGATATTCGCGAGGATGCCTGCCGGACTGCGTCCATGACACTCGAAGAACTGGGAGTTTCCGATAAGGTTTCCGTATTCTTTGCGAACGCCGCCGAATACGAAAAAGACGATTCCGAGACCTACGATTTCGCGGTCGCGCTCGGCGCTTCCCAGATCTGGGGCGGCATCGAAGAGACACTCAAAGCGCTCTCGGAATACCTGAGCGACGGCGGAAGCATCATAATCGGCGACAGATACTGGAAGAAAGATCTGGTTCCGCCGGAATTCTGCCGCCAGTGGTCCGAGATTCTCACGGAATACGAGATCTTGCAGATAATCAAGGACAACGGATACGAACTCCGCTCGCTGATCCGCGCCTCCGACGACGACTGGGACATCTACGAATCCGGAATCTGGAGGAACTGCCAGGACTGGCTCGCGGCTCAGGAAGACAGGGAAAGCGACGATTACCGCGAGGTTCTGGAATATTTCCACAGAATTCAGGATGAATACATCGCTTACGGCAGGGAATATATAGGCTGGGCGATGTACCTTATTACCCCGTCACAATAATTAATAGAGTAACAATCGGGTAATCAATAGCAATTAACAGAGTAATCGGGAATTACATAGAAATCGGAAATTACAAAGCGCTAATTGACAGGTTAACCGGCAGGGCATGAAAAATAAACGGTGCAATAAAATATGACGGACAAATACCCGTTTTCGGACGATTTTATAGAGAAGATAAGATTGTTCCTGACGAAATTCGAGGAGTCGGGCGGCAATCGCGGCGACAATAACGGCAACAATACCGCCAATAACGGCGTTGAGGAGAATATCTATTTCAGGGACAAAAAGAGCGTCGACGAAAAACTGACCGACTTCCTTGACGGCATAGCAAAGACCGTGGAGATTCTCACGGAAAAAGGGGAATCAAAAGAGGAGATCCTTAAGAACTACACGGACTGCGGAGAGTTCCTGCTCAATACAAGCGGCAGCGGATTTTACGCCGATGTCCAGATTCAGAAGATTAACGACGGTATAACTCTCTACTGCTTCCAGACGCCGGGCGGCGGCAGCATATTCCTCTTCGATACCGAAGGCGGCATAGTGATGGTCGATACCGGCTACGGAATCTATGCCGATGACGCGAAACGCATGTTCAAATACTACAGTCTGGACATCTCGCGCCTGAAGTTCATCATAGTCACGCACGCCGACTCAGACCACTGCGGCGCGGGCGGCGCATACGATGTGCCCGCCTACATGCACCAGGGTACTCTGGAGATTATCCGCTGCGGCAATCGTGCATGGGGCTCGATTCACGAGTCTTCGACCCTCGAGAAGGTCTACACTACCATGATTGCCTACTTCTCGCACTGGAACCCGTCGAAAGAGAAGAATATCCGCCTCTTCCCCGAGGATTCGATCGAAAAAATCGGCAACTTCGCAAAACTGGGAACGCTGCCCGTCGGCAACATCACGATAAATGTCCTCTTGAGCGACGGCGGTCACCAGTTCGGTCAGCTCATCCTCTATTCCGAGGACGCAAACCTGCTCTTTACCGCCGATACTCTGATGAATTTCACGAGTTTCGATACCTCGAGGCGCAATTACAACTCCATCGCCGATTTCCTCGTCACATCCGTGAATGTCGACAGCGAACTTGCAAGGAAGGAGAGGAAGAGTGCCGTGGCTCTCGCACTTGAGCACGAGGCAAAAACCGGCAGGAAATGCCTCATCTGCGGCGGTCACGGAACAATCTCCGTGCTTAACTCGGAAGGAAAACCCGAGACACTCGGCAGTGTGGAGCACTATACGCCGAAATTATAAACGATATGACCAATATGAACGATATGACGGATATGCCCGAGAATACCCGGATGCCGACCGAAAACCGGGAAAAAGCACCTGCCGTAGAGATACGCGACATACTCTTCAGGGACATGACGATCTCGGAGACGGAGGTAACCGTGAACGTCGCCGTCAAAAACCCCATGCCTGTCACCGTTTCGCTCAAAAAAATTGAATTTACTCTCAACAGGGTTGCTGAGGATGATGACGGAGTCATCAGAGACAAATATCTCGGCAAGGGTATGCGCGAGAATGTGAGGCTTGCGCCGTCATCGGAGACCGTTATCGGCATCGATGTCCTGCTTAGGAATACCTCGCTTTTATCCGCCGCTGCCGATTTCCTCACGGGCAGCGTTACCGTCAAAGTCGCGGGAACGGTCTCGTTTGATCTGAAAATATTCGCACCCGCGATTCGTTTCGAAGAGACAAAAAAAGTAAACGGTCTGCCCTCAATACTGTCTAAAAAACTTGAGGAATTTTGAGATTTCAGAAAATTGAAATTTCAGAAGATTGAGATTACGGAAAAATGAGGGAGATTGAGGCATTTTGCCTGCTCAATCATGCTTAATTCTGCTTAATCTTGCTTAATCGTGCTCAACCCTGCTCAATAGTACTCAATCGTCGTAGTATCTCTTCTTTTTATTCGGATACAGCAACCTTACGAGGGTTACAATGGCGAAGGTGAACGCTCCGAAATATGCCAGAACCATGAGAATGATAACATTCGCCGTATAGGGAATATCAATCGAATACATCACAATCGAGGTTCCGATAACCAGAGAAGCGGCAAGAAGACCCATGATGATTCTGTCCGTCGCCTTCTCGACGGTCGTCGAGAGCCTGTCGACATCTTTTGCGACAATCTCGAGCTGGAATTTGCCGTTTGCCCACTTATTGAGGGTATTGTTGAAGATCTTGGGCAGCTTCATTATGCTGTCAAGGCTCTCCATCATGACATGGGTCGTTCTCTTAAGGTTCTTCGGCGAGAAATACTGCTGTTTTACGATCTGCGTCAGATAAGGTCTTGCATTATCGTAGAAGTTGAAATTCGGATCGAGTTTCTGACCGACTCCGAGGATCATCACGATAACCTTGAGAAGCGCCATCAGAGTACGCGGTATCTGGATGCCATACTGGTTTAAGAGGTCGGGCACGGCGGCAAGGGAAGCGCCGCTGTCAACCGCCGCTACATTTGCGCTCTCGGCACCGAAGAGTGCATAGTATAGACCGTCCTTGATCTCGTCCATGTCGTCGGGGTCGATTCTGACGCCGAGTTTCTGGAAGTTCTCGATTATCGCGTCGACGTCGGAGTTGACGATTGCAAGGAGCAGTTTTATGAAGGTATGACGCCGCTCGGGTCGTATCACCGCAATCGCGCCGAGGTCGATGAAGGTCATCTTGCCGTCGGTGTTGACGAAGATATTGCCCGGATGCGGGTCGATATGGAAGAATCCGTCCTCGAAGATCATCTTCAGGTAAGCGCGGAATCCGAGCGCCGCATACCTCTTGGGTTCATATCCGAGTATTTTGATGCTCTCGACGTCGTCGACGCGGACACCTTCGACATACTCCATCACGAGCATCTTCGAACCGGAATATTCCCAGTAGATCTTGGGGAAACAGATATCGGGGTCGCCGGCAAAGTTCTTGCGGAATATGTCGGCATTCTTTCCTTCGGCAACGTAGTCGAGTTCCCTCTTCATCATTTCCGTGAAGTCGGCAATTAGTCCCGTCAGATTATATGCACGGAGTGCGGGGTTTATCTTCTCGAACCTCGACGCCATGTTTTCTATGATCAGGGTGTCGGTCTCTATCTTTTCGGTGATATTGGGGCGCTGTATCTTGATTGCGACTATGGTGCCGTCTTTGAGGATACCGCGGTGAACCTGACCGATGGATGCGGCGGCTATCGGTGTTTCCTCGAAGTATTCGAAGACGTCGTCGATGTTGCCGCAGTATTCTTCGATTGTGGGGCGCAGGTCTTCGAAGGGCACAGGCATTACGTTGTCGTGGAGCTTGCGGAGTTCCACGGCGAGTTCGGGGGGTATCCTCTCGTTGTCGGATGCCGCCATCTGACCGAATTTGACGGCGGTGGGTCCGAGTTCTTCAAGAGCAAGTCTCATCCGCTCATAGACCGAACGATTGTCGGTCATTGTGTCGTTTTTGAAGAGTTTTTTCCTTCTTCTGCCGTCGGGATCAAGTTCATCGGCTATGATGCCGAATCCGTACTTCACCATGACGTCGGCTATCTGACTGTATCGTTTGAGCCTTGCACCCATAATAGAAAAAAGTTGGTTATGATTTGTAATAAATATTAGCGAATGGCTAAAAAAGTGGTGTATTTTTGAGATGAAATCCCGATTATTCCCTTTCAGTCATCAAGTCATCACTCTTTCCGCGGGAGGCAAAAGCGGCAGCGGAAATGCCGACCGCGGCAATGGCGGCGGCGATTGCAAGCAGGGCGGAATATGCAGATAAGGGTGACTGCGTGGGCATCGGTGTCGGTGCCGTCGCCGGCTGCGAAGGTGCGGGGTTTTCGGTCGGCACCGCCGTTACCGCGGGTGTTGCGGGTGTCGTCGCCGAGGGTGCGACAAGCGTGAACTTGCCGGTGAACGAGACCGTGCCGTCGTTCTTCTCGACGTTGACCGTGTATTCATCGGGTTTCAGATTGGTCGTGTCAAGGTAGAATCCCCAGATATTGTCGGGGCTTCCGTAGCCGACCGTTATCGTTCCGCTCTCTCCCGAGAACTCCGAGGACTGTGTCTTCTGTGTCGGCACGAACGAGGATGACAGGACGTTATAGATCAGTTTGTCGCCGGGGGCGAGGTTGGTCGTTCCCGATATGTAGATTCTGTTGCCGGCAGTGTATTCGGCGCGGTTGCTGAACGCGATCCACGGTTCGGCTATGATAAACGTGTTTGTCGTGTACGTGTCGTCGATATTCGGTGAGTCGAGGAGTCTCATGAGGGCGTATGCCGCGGCGCTGCCCTGAAGTTTGCTGCTTCCCGAGATTACGAAGGATTCACCGTCCGAGGAGACGACTTTGTCGCCGCTGACGTAGACGTCAAAGACGCCGTTGTACATCGGGTGCTGGACTATGCAGTAGTACTGACCCGGCGAGAGGTCCGATGTCTTGGATGAGGTCAGTTCATACGTGTAGCTTGTTCCCTGTACCTGTTTTGTCTCGCGTGTCCAGTAGTTCGGACCGAATACCCAGAAAGCAAGCCCCTGCTGCGGGTTGCCCGTCGCCGTTCCCGTTATCTTGACGCTGTCGCCCTTTGCGTAGGTGTCGGTTGCCCCCGCAGGCTGGATTGCGCAGAGAATGAGTAATATGAGCAGTATTCCGGATATTTTGAGTATTGTTTTCATTTTGTTCTCCTGTTGATTTTTGTATGATTTACCTGTCTTATTTTTTCTGTTGGATTTTTCTGTTGGATTTTTCTGTTGGATTTTTATCCGCTGTGATTTCCTATCCGTTATTAATGATTCATTAATGATTCAAATTTCGAGGTGATTCTAAAAATAACTTTGTATACCTGCCTAAGTTTATGCCGTTTAGGAACGGGCGGCGTGATGTGAAGGAGTATCGTTTGCTATGGGACATGGGTGGCGGCGGGGACGCGGCGGTATCGGTGAAGCGGTTGAGATGCAGGGGAGTTGATGCGGAGGTGTGGGCAGAGGACGAGATGGGTGCGGGTTGTGATTATGCAGGGGTATCGTTTGCTATTGGGCATGGGTGGCGGCGGGGGCGTGGGGGTGTCGATGAAGTTGTTCAGATATAAGTGCGGTATTTATAAACGATCAGTCTGCTTTATTGACTGTCAGTTACAGATATTTTTTACCGAATGTCCGAAGTTTTCCTCCTGCTCATCGCATCATTACTCTGTTTTATCCTTTTTCTGGCGCCTACGGGGTTTAAAAAGTATTTTTCGGCGGGCGGCTGGACATTTCTGATTATTCTCTTCCTGTATGTTTCGTTCTCGTATCTCCCCGAGAATGAGTTTGTTTACCCGATATGTGCGCTAATTGCCCTTCCGCTCGCGGCGCTGACCGTAAAGGGTGCGCTCGAGTCAAACCCGATTGTCTTTCAGCTCTCGTCGGTTGCGGCGATTGCGTTCACGATCTATGCGCTCCTCGTCTTCGTAGAGCCGATAGCGAACTTCATGATCGCGGCTCAGGTAAATTCCACTGCCGCGGCTCTCAACGCAATCGGGCACGCCACATCGATTTATTCGTGGGATTCGATGTTGAGCGGCGGCTACTTCGTCCAGATTACCGTCTCCTGCACGCCCGTGGTTGGCGCCGCGATTATGCTCGGGCTTGCAATCGGTCCGGCGGGGACGTACCTTCAGAAGTTCGCCGGCGCAGTTTACGCGATAGCTACTCTAATTATCATCAATCTCGTAAGACTGGTCTTTGTCGTTATTGCCTACTCCGACCAGTGGTTCCCTTTCTTCGCGGACGCCGTTTCCGGCGGTTTTGCCGGGTTTGAAAGCTTTTACTGGGCGCATAACGTTATGGCAAGGATTTTGTTCACCGTAATCGCCATCACGATAACGGGCGGCGGTCTGATGGTTATCATACCCGACCTTAAGAAGTTCTACCTCGATTCCCTGAAGTATTACTACTACGGATTGAAAGAGATGAAAACGACGATTGTCTCGGCTCTGGACTCCGCTCTCAAATCGGCGAAAAACTGAATCGGCTGAATACTCCGGCTAAATACTCTATATACTCTAAATACTCAAAATGCTCAAAATGCTCAAAATGCTCAAAATATTTCGGTTAAATACCGAGCAGCCCGAAAATAACTCCGCCCGCAGCCGTCATAGCCGCACAGAATATGACTGCCGATATCGCGGATGCCCACCTTACAGCCGAAAATATATCCTTTTTTGCCTCGCTCAGACTGCGCTTTTTGCATTCTCCGCCGATGACGTAGACGCCGGGCTTGACAAATGCCGTCTCGCAGCCGCCGGCGATGAGCGACATCGGAATGCCGCCGTTGAACCCTTCGCGCTTTTTTCTGTCCGCGACGAAGGTCTTCCATGCGGGTCTGAACTTGCCCCTTGCCGCGAAGTAAAGAATCAGGACAAGACCGCTGAAACGTGCGGGGATGTAATTTAAGATGTCGTCCATCCTCGCCGCAAACCAGCCGAGCCGAATCCTCTCGTCCTTATATCCGAGCATGGCATCCATTGTGTTTGCCGCACGGTAAAACGCCGCACCCGCAAGCCCGAATATCGTGAAGAAGAAGAGCGGCGATATTATGGAATCAACGAGGTTTTCCGCCATCGATTCAAAGGCGCCCGAGAGAATCTCCTCGTCTTTGAGCACGGCGGCATCGCGGGATACGAGGCGCTGAACGGCTTCCCGCCCGCTGCCTTCGCCGCCGCTTTTAAGGGCGCTCTCGACATTCTCGACATGCTCCTCAAGGCAGCGCCACGCAAAACAGACCTTGAGAAGAAACGCCGAAACTATGACGAGAATTGCGGCTGAGAGAATCGGAGAAAGGTATGCGCCCGCTAAAGGCAGACAGCGCTCGACAATGAGAAACGGAAGCGTAAATACGACTGCGGTCAGGAGAGCAAAAACAACGCCGGCAATCCTCTGAATGCGGACGGGGTAGAGCCCGGGTCTTCCCCAGACCGCTATCAGACTGCCGAGCATGGCTACGGGATGAAACCTTGAGTTCGGATCGCCGATGAGCCTGTCGATGACAAGGGAGAGTAATAGGGTCAGGACCGCCAGCGCCATGCGATTAAAACTGCGATTGTGAGCAGAATCACCGATGAGAAACCGGCGACCATTCCGTAGTAACCGATTGCGAGTATGTACGCCGCCCAGCCTGCGACTACGAGGAGAGCCAGTGTCAGCCCGTAACCGTAATTATTCTTCTCTGGCTCTTCGGTTGTGGGAGGTATATCCTCCAGAACTTCGGGAAGCTCCAGCGATCTGTCGGTGACGTTGACTTTGAATGTCTCCTTTACGATGCCGTAACCCGTGATTATGTCTATCTGGAATGTTCCCGTCGGCGCCGTGGAAAGAATCGGCACCTTGAACTCCATTTCCTCCTTGAGATAGATGTTTTCGTGCAGATATATGGTAAATCTGCGTGCGTTTACCGCGGAGACCGAGACATGAAGCGGCGCTCCGTGATTGACGAGCCTGAGAACAAGGACATCTCCGACCTCAACCTCGGCTGATTTCGGGACTTCGACTGAGTTTATCTTCCTTTTGTTGATATTGATTATGTATTCCGGCATTTTATCCCCCGTTTCCGCATCACCGTGAGTGACGCGGCGTTCATATTTATTATCTTCTTATCTGTCGTTATTGCCTATATCGTTATTGCATCTCTTTCAGTTTGGATCTCTCCGTTTCGGATAACTTCTATCGGGATATCCCGATATGTGAGCGATTATTCCAGATTTTTGGGCAGAAGGTCGGGGATTCCTTCGGAGATCTTGTAATCGGCATTGCATTTTTCGCAGAAGAGCGAGCCTTCCAATACATCGTCTTCGCCGTTTTCAAGCTGTCTTTTCTCGGTTACCGTGAGTTTTAAGTCGCCCTTGCATACGGGACAGCAGAGCAGTTCATAGGTTGACATCTTCATATTGCTTACCCCATGGAATTTGTATATTCATGTTTGCTTCAGATATGACATATAAGTAATTGATGAAAAATGAGGGTTATTGGTTGATTGTTATGGTTTGTGGTTGATTGCCAGTTGTTTTCGGTTTATTGTTATTGTTTGTCGCTTTATTGTTGATTTTATCCGATATCCTCAATTATCTGATATCGATTATCTGTGTGACGTCGGGTCCCGTGGAGATGAGTTTGATGGGAGCGCCGATATCTTCTTCGGCTTTTTTAAGGAACTCCAGAGCTTTTGGTGTAAGCTGGCTGTATTCGGTTGCGCCGTAACATGCCGGGTCGATATGGTCGATGCCTGTGATTGCCCCTATCGTGCAGCCGTTTATCATGGCGGAGTATCTTGCAAGTTCGCCGTCCCAGACGCCGATTCTTCTCTCGCGGTGGGTTACCGTTCCGAATTCCTGAATTCCGAGTTCGTGAGACTGCTCGCGGGTCATCTCGGTCTCGAAGGGACCGCCGCCGACGCGTGTCGGGAATGCCTTGAAGACCACGATTACGTCGTCGACCTTGGTGGGTCCGATTCCGTTGTCAGCCGCAATCTGCGATGCGGATGTGTCCTTGCTCGTTACATAGGGGTATGTTCCGAAGTAAAGCGAAATTCCGAATCCCTGCGTGCCTTCGAGGAGGACGGTCTCGCCCCGGTCGATGGCGTCGTTGAGCATCTGAGCGGCATCGACGATATACTCCTTGAGTTCGGGGACGTCCTTCGCCTGTCTTGCCGTTCTGTTGACACGGGCGACGTTTGCGGGTCCGCATCCGGTTCCCGTCGTTCCTATCTTCTTTGATAGGTGCTCGCTTGCCTTGTCCTGCGCAATGTGCTCGGGCTCGATGATGCCGCATCTCTTGTCTATGAATACGCGGCCTTCGACGCCGACGTTCTTAATCTCGTTTTTAAGGACGGTCGGGTCGACAAGGACGCCGCTGCCGATAAGGAGTTTTGCGCCCGGGTAGACGAAGCCCGACGGAATCATCCTGACGCCGTAGGATTTGTCCCCGACCTGAACCGTGTGTCCGGCGTTTGTGCCGACACCCCCGCGTGAAATTATTGAGGGTTTGTCTTTGTGCGCAACGTGAGCGACGATCTTTCCTTTACCTTCGTCGCCAAAAAAGCCACCTACGATTATGGTACAACTCATTGGATTTCATTAAAGTTGGTGAGTTTATATTAAATAAATGTATCATGTGTTACACAAAATTAAGCCCGATAAATCGAGTTTGAAATCGCTCTCTTTGAGGGTTTTATTATTTTAAGCCCGATTTGACCGTTTTTGAGATCATAGACGCGCATTTCCCCAAAAATATATATAGTGCTTTTTCGGGTCAGGGCATGGGGAACGGGCATTGCGCGGGAAAACGGTCGGGGAGCGGAGTATGTCTGCGGCTGTTTACCGGCAAAACGAACTGTAAACCAACGTTAATCCGAATTGTAAAAAAATTTTTACTTAAGGGCAGGTAAGATGCCGCGGCTGAGACGGGTTAATAAGGTTAATGAGACTTATTTTTAGTTCCTATTTGTGAATATTTTAATGTTTAAACCGAAATTATTTTGATTTCCAATGGAAATGATAGGGTTCTGCCGCCTTTTCGGATCCTGTTTTTCCATTCTCATTATACGGTCGGGAAATCGGGTTATTTCTTCACACTGTTATTTATTCCGGTATCACGATTTGATGTGAAAATGCATTTGAGACTTACTTAAAATTTTATGATTAACATTTTGGTCATGACAATTCGGACAGACTTATGTAAAAACACGATTTTCCAGTGGAAATGATGGGGTTTGGGATTTCGTGAAAAACAATTGCAAAATTATTTAAATGCCTTAAAAATGGATTTGGTTGTTTTTTCGGGCCATTAATTAATACTTCGGTTTGTCATCGATGCCCCGTGCCGCAGGTCCCGGCAGGGCAGGTACAAGGTGACCGGTTCACCCGGACAATTCCGACAGCTCCCACCTCTCCGGAATATCCGACATCTCTGAGATATTAGACCAATTCGACAAATCCGACAGCTCAGTTCTTCGAGATATCGGCTATGAACTCCTCGATTCTCTCAACCGCCTTCATCAGGTCGTCGCGTGAGGTCGCATAACTGCATCTGAGATGGTCTTTACCGGCGTCTCCGAAGACGGATCCCGGAACCACGGCGACATGGTGCTCCTTTAAGAGTCTCTCGGCAAAGACCTCGTCCGAGAGTCCGAATTCGCTGACATTGGGGAAAGCATAGAAAGCGCCGCTGGGCATATGCGTCTTTAATCCCGCCCTGTTAAGTCCGTTTACGAAGAGATTTCTCCTTACCCTGAACTCCTGAACCATCTCCTTACAGGCGTCCATGCCGTTCTTAAGTGCCTCGATACCCGCATACTGAGCCCCCGTTGGCGCGGAAAGCATGACATACTGGTGAATCTTGAGGATTTCGGCGGCAATCTCCTTTGGTGCGCAGAGGTAACCCAGACGCCAGCCGGTCATCGAGAATGCTTTCGAGAATCCGTTGATTGTTACAGTCCTTTCCCAGAGCTCGTCGACGGATGCCGCCGCCGTCTTCTGACCGTCATACGTGAGTTCGGTGTAAATCTCATCGCTGACGAGGAGGAGATCGTTGTCGACGATAACATCCGCGATTGCCTTATAATCCTCCTTCGACATGACCGCTCCCGAAGGATTGTTCGGGAAGTTGCATAGGAGCACCTTGGTCTTGGGCGTTATCTTCTCCTGGATTGCCTCCGGCGTCAGTCGGAACTTGTCTTTCTCAAGGCATGGGACCTGAACGGGTCTGCCGCCGGCGAGCATGACATTGGAGCAGTATGCGATATAAGAGGGGTCGGCGACAAGGACATCGTCGCCGGGGTCGACAACGCCGCGGATTACGATATCCAGCGCTTCCGAGGCGCCGCTCGTGACTATCATCTCGCTACGGTAATCGTAGGAGACGCCGAAGGACTCCTCGAGGTATCTCTGTATCTCCTGACGAAGTTCCAGAAGACCCGTGTTCGACGTGTATGCCGTCTGTCCCTGCTCGATTGAGCGAATCGCCGCTTCCCTTATGTTCCACGGCGTATCGAAATCCGGTTCGCCGACGCCGAGCGAGATGACGTCGTCCATCTCCTGAGCGATGTCAAAGAACTTGCGTATGCCCGACGGAGGTATGGAGCGGACTCTTTCCGAACAAAAATTCCTCATTTTTACCTCCTTACAGCGAATACGGCAGCCTCTCGCCGCTCTTGCGTTCGAAGTATTCTATGCCGTTGTCCTTGTAGGTCTTCATTATGAGTATTGTTCCCGTCTCGCGCACATGTTCGAGCGGAGCTACCTGCTCGGCAACAAAGCGGGTTATCTCATGGATGTTTTTGCCGACGACGAGGAGTTCAAGGTCGTATGCACCGCTGATCAGACGGAGCGACTTAACCTGCCTGTGCCTTGCGAGTCTCTCGGCTATCTTGTCGTATCCGAAATCCCTCTCGGGAGAGACTTTGAGCTCGACGATTGCGGCGACCACGCCTTCGCCTGCCTTCTCCCAGTCGACACATGCCGTGTATTTTTGAATTATTCTGTCTTTTTCAAGAACTTCAATGCGACTCAGAAGCTCTTCTTTGGTTAAATCGACCATATCCGCAAGTGATTCCACAGGTACTTTGCAGTCTTCCTCGAGAAGAGTCAGAATTAGTCTGTCCTTGTCGTCCATATTGTAACTATATTACTATCTCATATGCCTTAAATGCCGCCTTAAAAAAAGGATATAAACTGCTGTTTTACACTGCTATCTTACATGCTATCTACAGTGTTAAAGTATATATTTGCGTTATCTGAACAGCGTTCTGAAACGTGACATGTCTATGCGGCTTAGGCGCTCTTCGTCGAAATTTTCGTCCTCGAGGATTGTGCTCCTGATTCCGCCGGTTCCGGGGCCGAATGACATCTCCTTTGTTCTGCCGTATCTGCCTCTGGAGACTACACGGGTGTTGATGACGCCGAGCATCTGAAGTTCGGAGATGAGGTCGGTGATTCTTCTGTGCGTGAGGACACCGAGGTCGATTGCGGTTGCAACCTCCCTGTAGACCTGCGCAACTTCGCCCGTCGTGAAGACCTGTTTGTTGATATCGGCAAGAAGCAGCATGGAGTAGAGGACTGCCTTGCTCTGTATCGGAAGCGTCTTTATGCAGTCGATGAGGCTGTCCGCGTCAATCTTTTGCTGTGCGCCGGTTACGTGACGTTCCGCGACTTTCTCGGCGTTTTCGCGGCTGGCGAGATCGCCGGATGTTCGGAGGAGGTCAAGGGCGCGTCTTGCATCCCCGTGTTCCTGCGCCGCGAGTGCCGCACAGCGCGGGATAACCCCTTCTTCGAGAGCGCCGTCAACGAACGCGATATTGGCTCTCTGCTGGAGAATGTCGCAGAGTTGCTGGGCGTCATAGGGCGGGAAGACCAGTTCTTCTTCCGAGAGAGAGGAGAGAACTCTCGGATCGAGGAAAGTCGTGAAACGCAGGTCGTTCGAGATTCCGATAAGGCTTATCTTCGCGTTTTTCAGGTCGCTGTTGAATCTGGTCAGGTTGTAGAGGGTTTCGTCCCCGCTCTTCTTGACGAGTTTGTCGATTTCGTCGAGCACGATTACGTTTACGCCGCCGATTGCGTCTATCATGTTCTTAAGCTCGGTATAGACCTGGTCGGTCGGCCATCCGGACGAAGGTATGCTGGAACGGAGTTTGTCGCTGGGTTTACTGCCGAATTTTTGAAGTTCGTTGGCTATGTTAATGATTACACGATACTGGGTGTCCAGACGCTCGCAGTTGAGATATATGACATTGCAGGCTTTTCCCATGTCGTGGCAGGCGGCTTCGAGCGCGGCGCCTACGTAGTTCACGGAAGAAGTCTTTCCTGTTCCCGTTTTTCCGTAGATGAGGATATTCGAAGGAGTTTCGTTTCTTATTGCCGGCGCAAGTATCGCGGCTATGGAATCAATCTGCTCCTTCCTGTGCGGCAGCACGTTAGGCGCATACGACTGCGTCAGGACATCCCTGTTCTTGAAGATAACGCCTTTATCCAGATATTTTGTGAACAGATTCGCAGATCCGAAAAGGGTGTTGTCACTGAATCCTTCACCCCTGTTCGAAGACCCGTTTCCGTTCTCGTTATTCATTTCAGACACCGATACAACCTCTTTTTAATTTATTTGACGGCTTTTATGATTTCTGCATGACTGTTGGATGCGGGATGAATCCCGATGGCACATGATGAAATGCCGCATACCGAATTGCATGTCATGTTACATGCAAGTTACATGCATGTTACATGTCAAGTTACATACCCGGTTACATGCCAACCGTGGTTACATGCCAAGTCACATGCCGAATTACATATCAAATTACAGAATTCGAATTTTAGAGGAGATGGTGGGATTTCAACTGGAAATTGC
>Ga0265298_10005314_pt1 | contig 16222 bp, 6 predicted proteins | sample AusTroGonzalo_MG_3_FD_193486 | JGI IMG/M metagenome (GOLD analysis project Ga0265298, IMG submission 193486) | Bovine rumen microbial communities from tropical cattle in Woodstock, Queensland, Australia - Gonzalo_01 | ecosystem: Host-associated > Mammals > Digestive system > Stomach > Rumen ... | reverse complement strand
TAAGAATGAACGGGATGGGTACATCCAGCTGATCAAGAGCTTCGGACTTCCGTATGATGAGAAGAAGAAGATTCCGTCTCTTAATGCACTGGCCAGAAAGATGAACGGAAGATAGAGGGAGGTGCGGTCATGACGAAGTCATGACACTTGAATCGCACCGACCGACGCGCCGCCGAACGGAGTGAGGGGGCAATACCTTGTAAATAGGGAGGATAATAGAGATGAACATAAAGGAAAAGAATAAGGAAAGACGGGAACTGCTGGAACGGATGAAGGAATCCCTTCAGGATGATCTCATCGCCTGTGAAGTGGCAGAATCGGAGCAGGAGGGCATGCCTCCGGTGCTGAACGTTATTCTGGATACACTGGCAAAGGATGATGCAGAAGAAGGGGCAATTGGAGAATTCTATTTTGATCCCATCGCTTCCGAGGAGGATGAGATCCAGCATTTTTCCTCTGTGATCACACTGATGGATGATCTTCCGAAGGGGCATCTTCCTGAGCTTTTTGAAGCGATCACGTATATGAATTTTGTCCTTCCCTGCGGAAGATACTGCATCGATAAGGACTGTACATTCCTTGCCTACCGGCTTACGGTGCCTTTCTCCATAGAACTATCCGGGGATGCGTTGTTTGAGCAGATGAACATCTGCATGGCAAATGCCGTTGCTGCGGCCGACATCTACATGGAGCCTCTTGTTCAGCTTGCGGCCGGTGAAGTGACTCTGGATGAAGTGAAGGAGTACGTATAGTGCAGCTGAGCCCACTCGGGACGACAGATGATCTTTAACTCATATGTGAGAAATATAGGTATTTCGATACTCCCGGGGTGCAGTTCTTAGATTACTGTAGCAAGATTTTGGAGGATAATTATGGTTCTTGAAATGGTGTCAATGGAAAATGCTGAGGATTACAGGGGATTCCTGCCGGATTCCTTTTACAGGACGGAGCTCGGGCTGGGGATAGTATGTCTTGATGAGGAAGAAGAAATCCCGGTGGGCTTTACCATGCTTACCCTTAAGGAGGACAGTCTTCAGATCGAGTACATATATGTCATTGAAGAGTACAGGCGGCGCGGTGCAGGAACCCTGATGCTGAGCGGAGCCGGCGAGATGGCAGAGGCAGCCGGGATCAACACCCTCGAGATATACTTTAATGCGCTGTGGGGAAATGAAGATATTCCTGAGGAATTCCTCCTGGAAAATGGCTTTCTGATCTGCGCGGAGCGTGAGCTTGTGGAGTTTGCTTCAAAGGACCTGATCTATTCGGACTACGTAAAGCATATCCATTTTCCGAAGGAGCTTGATGCATATAAATGTATTCCTCTGGGGCAGCTAAGTAAGACACAGGAAGTGCAACTCAAAAGACTTCTGGATAAGCATCACGGAAGCGACTTTCTCCCCTTCAGTAACAGGGACATGAGCTTTCTATGTGAGAAGGGCGGGGAGGAAAAGGGCTGCATCTTATGCGGTTTCGATGAGGATAATAGCATGATCACCCTGATGGAGCTTACCGATTTTTCCGATGATCCCATGTGTGTCGCGAAGCTTCTCATAACACTGGGGCATTATGTGGTGGATAATTTTCAGGAGGAAACCCATGCCCGGTTTCTAAAGGCGGAGGAGCTGAAGGTGGCTCTTGCGGAGAAGCTGCTGGGCGACGAGAGTAAGCTTAAGGTTGCCGGATCGCTGCTTCATGGGGTGAAGATTATAGAAGCGGGGGAGTAAAGGGGTCTGACCGGTAAAGGGATGGAGAAGGTTTTACGATGATGAATCCGAGGGACAGAGTCGCTGTAGAGAACGGGAGGTTAATTCATGCCGGATTATAAGCAGGAGGTAAGGAGTCTTCAAAGTAAGAAGCAGGAGGTCTTAGGTGCCGCCGCAGTCGGTAAGCAGGACAAACGGAATATCGTTATTCCGCCGCCACCGATGCCGGGGAATACGGGTCCTGATGTGCTTCGGGCAAAGTATGTAAAGATCCTGCAGCATGATTTCACCGGGCAGGACTGGATCGTCAGAAATAAGGAGCGCCGCGACAGCATTAACAGGAATTATAAGATCGTGACCGGGGCGACAAGGGATCTTAACAAGAGCAAGAGGGCATCCAGAAGAGACGAGGTGGAGCAAAGAAGAGTGCTTTCCTTATCCGCTTCATCGAAGCTTGTAGATCATATTGTCCAGAGGGATAGAAGGAAAGGCGAGTGGGACGAGCTTGATAAAGGTGCCATAGCCGGCATGCTTATGTCGAAAACCGCGGAGGATTTCAACTTTGCCTCCGACGAGGAATTCCTTGCTTCCTTTGATGAAAAAATGAGTCTGCTCAGTGATGCGCAGCTTCTTTCGCATGATATATCACAGGGAGAAGAATTGGAGGGATTCAGTGCCGGTGAGCTTAATCAGCAGCTTGCGCTTCTGGATCAGATCCGGAAAGCATATGAAAACCGGATACAGATCATTTCATCTCCTTACTATCTGTCGATCCGGGAGGAGGATCTGACCGAACCCACCATGGAAAGACTGGATCATATCTCAAGGGGGTGGATAGAGGCGGATGAATCGCTGAAGTCCTACGCGGAGGCTGTCGTCGGATGGAAGACCTCCGGGGAAAAACTGCTTTCCGATGAGAAAAAAGGTAAGAATGTTGCAAGGAAGATAACAGTTAAAGAAGCTTCAAAGAAAACAGCGAGGGATACTTCAAAGAAGAAAACGGCGAAGGACGAAGAGGAGATGCCGGAGATTTACCGCGCCGCGATGGAGAAGAGCGAGGTGCAGGACAGCCCGGAGATGCTGGATATCCGGAATAAGATCACGATGCTGCAGAACTTTTTAGATGGCTCCATGCCTCCCTTTGCGAAGACCCTGAAGGAGGAGGAAGGGTACAGGGAAGAGCTTGGAGGAACGAGGCTTGCGGTCAATCTGATGTATAACAAGCTGATCGAAAGCATAGATACCTGGCTTGACAGGAAGGATACGGTTGTGGATGCCTCTCCGGAGCGGCTTCAGATGCTCACGAGGCTGCGGGAGCAGGCTCTGCACGAGGAGAGCCTATTCGCCCAGTCCTTAAAGACCTATCGTGACAGAATGATCGGAAGCGACCTTGCAAAGAGAGGCGTAGCGAGTAGCTGGGCTGAAATGTTGAGATACCAGCGTTCGGACAAGATCGATATCGACGAGGATCCGAAATGCATGACCATGGCCGGCGCCCATTCCTCCAATGTGATGAAGATTAAGAAGAACGGGAAGACCTGGTACTTCAAGGAAGAAGAGAATCTTGTCACGGGTGGAAATGCCGAGATAGCCGATCAGATAGCGCCTAAGGTGAAGACCCTCGACCCGAAGGTGCTGAAGGGCTTCAAGGCAGCGCTTGCCATGGAGGATAATAAGGATATAGGGCAAAAGGTTTTAAGACCCATCTTCAACGCAATGCTGAAGGAAAAAGACTACCTTGCCAAGGTGAAAAAAAGGAAGGGACCGCTGGCGGAATTCATCCAGAAAATGTCGAAGAACCAGCAGGAGAGCTTCCGGGATTTCTATATCCTTTTCTGCAGGGCGCGGACCTCAAAGAGCGGTTCCTCATGGGCCGGCATCGGTCAGGGGAGGAATCTGTCCCGCCGCAATGTAGCTACGTCGCGGCTTGCAGGTATTCTGGGGATAGACGACATGATCGCTGATTCCCGTACGGCGGAGGTGAAGTATCAGGGCAAGGTGATCAGCGGCAATCTGATGGACGAAGCAGACGGCGTGGCTGTCGATAAGGCATTAAAGTCGAATGTCAGCGGCTACTCAGCAAAAGCCGAGGATCAGCTGCTCATGTTGCAGATCTATGATCTGCTGTGCGGGCAGGTGGACCGTCATATCGGAAATTATATGGTGAATATTAAAGGCAATAAGATCGACGGCATCAAATGTATAGACAATGATATGGCCTTTGGAAAGCTCAGCTTTGCGACCGCAAGGAAGGGACGCAATCAGATAAGGCCCCTCACTTCCGGGGCTATCCGCGCCCTGCCCGCCGGTTTTCGAAAGAAAATCCTGGCACTGAATAAGGAATATATGAATCTGATCTTAAGAGACCTCCTTGAGCCGGATGAGCTTGAAGGTCTTGCGGATCGGCTTGCAGGACTTCAGAGGTCCATAATGAAGGAGGAGAGACTGCTTGCCGAGGAAGCAGAAGCAGCCTCAACAAGACAGGAGAAAAGGGAGATTCTTGATCCGGAGCTGAACAAGCTGAAATATCTGAGGAGTCTGAAGCAGGGCGATGGCAGGACGGATAAGATCTCGATGTTTATCGATCATTTACTGGACGAACGGGATTTGAATAAAAGGATCAGTACGCGTCAGAATAAATTGCGAAAATAAGGAGAGTAAGGATGCCTGATTTTGAAGAACTGCGTAGAAAGAAAGCCAGGGTAATCAATGCCGGCAAAACTACCGATAAAAATGCGCCGGGATTTAAGTCCTCCATCACAGGGGACGGCTTTGTGAACATAGAAAAGTCTGCTCCGGGGCAGAATGCAGCATTAAACCATCAGAGTGCCCGGAGAGAGAAGTATGTAAGTATCCTGAATCATGATTTTATGGGTCAGGCCTGGATCATGAAGAAGAAGGAGGACCGTAAGGCAAGGCGCAATATCAATACCAATTACAAGCTTGTTACCGGCGCCTCAAGTAGTCTTTCGAGCATAGAGCAGAAATCAAGGAAAAGTGATTTTGAGACGAAAAGGGACCGGTCCTATCTGGCATCAAGCGCTCTTGTGGACTTTGTGGATGAAAGCGATAAACAGGCTGAGGAGTGGACGCATGACGAGAGGGCTGCCGCAGCAAAGGAGCTTTCTGACCTTTCTGTGGAGGACTTTGATTTTGCTTCGGATGATATGTTCCTCAGATCCTTCAAGAAAAATATGCATATTCTTGCAAAGGCAGACCGCCTCGAGAAGGACCTTTCAGCCGGGATCAAGATCGAGGGCTTTGATCAGGATGCGATGAAGGAGCTTTCGATAAAGCTTAGCCGGATGGGCAGGATCAGGGAGGCCTACGAGGACAGGATTCAGATCATATCCTCTCCCTACTATGTATCCTTACGAACAGAGGATATGACTCTTTCTTCCATGGATCGTCTGAATAGGATCGCAAGGGGAAAGGTTCAGGCGGAAGGATCGCTCAAGTCCTTTGCTACGGCTATGACCAGGTGGAAATTCCAAAGCTCAAAGCTATTTACCATGGGCAGAACCGGGAATAGTGGATTCTCCACCGACACCATTGCGGAGAATATCATTCTGAAATATGGTTTAAAACATACGAATAACAATTTTAATTCGATAAGGTTTAAAAAAGGCGAAAAGGGTAATCTCATTCGGAAAAGATTTTGGGAAACAAATGAGGACCATGTAAGAAAATGGATATACGAAGATCTGAAGCTCTATAAAAAAATAAGTCCAAAGGAGCTTTCCCTGAAAATCGATTCTGTAATAAAAATGCTTGAAACGAATGCGGGAAAGTTGAAAAATGATAAAGCAATGGAAGGGGAACTAAAAAAGGCGGAAGCCACGATAGCACACGTGAAAAAGGTCAGAGAGTCCTTTGCTGCGGGGGGCTACAGTAAGGAATCCGTCATACTCTGGCTGGACCGGTACCTTATGTCTGATCACCGGGCGTGTCAGGATCTTTATAATGGAGTCCAGGAGCAGGAGGACCTGAGGTCAAAGAAGGAGAAGGATGACGATCATAAAGCGTATCTTGATCAGATATCAGGGGAAATAGAGCGTTACATCAATTCAGAGAAGGGTATTGAGGCAAAATTTCAGGATCAGATGGATCCTGTTGCGCAGAAAAAAAAGGATCTTGAGGATGCTGAAAAACTGAAGAAAAATCCCGGGTACAAAAAGGGCAAGGCAACATTTCAAAAGGTATTCTTTGTCGGGAAAGAGGACGAAAAGGCAAATGACCGGCATAAGGAGTTTAAGGGTAAGGAGAGTCATAAGCTGGTCGCGGCCCAAAAGGATGCAATCAAGGAGCAGATGGATGCAGGAGAGGAAGATTTTCTATATATTATCGGTGAAAATGCCAGCCATGATGTTCTGACCAGGACGTATATCAGTGTTAAGCCCTCCTCCAAGGCAAAGTCCGTGAAGGCACTGATGGACACCGCAATGAAGATGCACATTCAGAAGGAACTGTATTTCAAGATTACTACAACGGGCAAGGAAGCCCGGGCGGATGATATCGTTATATATTTTGGTAAAAATCTTGAGCCGGATCAGGTCAGAGATTTCCTTGATCAGTATAAGCAAAACTGCGAAGCAGAGAAGGTGGAATTCGCTCAGGGAATGCAGGGTGTAGTAGTGGGCAGAAACTATGCGGATGGGATAAACCTGGCTCCGGAACCGTCTACCGTGAATATCCTGAACTCCGGCATTAAGGAAGAAGATAGAGAAGAATTAGTTAGTAATCCTGAAAAGATAGAGCTTTTTACTACCAGCAAAAGGCCGTATAGTCTGGATCCGGATTTCTCCTTTACGAGGCTTATGGTGGAACTGCTCTATAAGAGCGCCGTGCTGGCGTCAAGGGAACTGGGGCAGGGGGTGAAGGATGAGATAGATATCGGAGATCCAAAGACCTTTGAACTTACAAAAAAATACTTTCGGGAGCTGTGCGAGCTTAACGGGGTTGATACCAAGAACATTCTAGACGACGACGCTCTTGGTGTGTTCAATAAAAAAGAAAAGAAACCTAAACTAAAGAAGGCCCCGGAGAAGGAAGAGAAGAAGGAAGAGCCTGTAAAAAAAGAAGAGGAAAAGAAGGCAGAGAAGAAGGCGGAGCCGAAGCAGGATAGGAAGACCGGAACGGAAAAGAACGATCTGGCAGGCGCTGAGGCCGAAAACGGACAGGCTGCACAGGGCGAAGCGGAAGAGCCTGTCCTGATGGATATCAATACATTGGCCGGCATTGAGACAGCCAAGATGCTTTCCTTTGAGAAGCGTGCAAATATATTCACACCTGAAGCAAAGAAGGTTCATGAGGAGGCGCTTGCTCCCGTACTTGCAGCGATGAATCTTAAGATGCCTCAGACTCGTGAAGATCTTTCGATCCTGAGACAGGCCTTTTACAGGCAAGAGATAAATAAGCAGGGCAAGCCGGAATATAAATGGAATGCCGGTGTTTCCGAAGACACGAAGAAGCATATAGAATGGCTCGGCGGATATTATATCACGAACGATGAAACTCTGGATCAGAACATGAATCTCGCTCCCATCAACAAGATGCCGATCCCTGCTAACCTTAATGTGATTTCAGATTGCATCAATCTTGAATCCGTATGCGAGCAGCAGAAAAAACAGAACTGTTACTGCGTGGCAGGACAGATGATCTTCAACCAGTATGTGGCCAGAAAGAAGGGTACAAAGAAGGTTGAAAGACTGATTGATCAGCAAAATTTCAGGAGCTATGTGCCCAATATCAAAAAATACACGCCTGAAATGGCTAATGCCGGCATAACTCTTGAAGAGTACAATGCTGCAGTAGCTGAGATCAAGGAGTACAGCGGTGAAAATGCGAACAAACCCGGAAATATATACGAACTCGGTGATTATCTGTTTAATCAGCTTGACGCTCAAGGCTATCAGAACAACATGATCCGGAGGATGGTATTTAACGTTCCCAAATCTGACAGTGAACGTAATAAGGCCAAGGCAAATAACATGAAGGCTGTGATGATGAACAAGGTGGCCGAGATCATAAATGCCGGTGGTATCGTTGCGCTTTCCACCTTCAAATCAAACAGATTAGCTCATTATGTCACTGTATCAGGCATAAGCGGGAACAAATTCAAGGTATATGATTCGAGCGGATACGGCAATGAAGCCAGAATGGATGATATATCCGAATACTTCGGTGTCGGCACTTCCGTGGAATTGACATGGATCGATGATGCAAAGACTCCGGAGGAACTTACAGGTGAGTTCGGTGATCTTAAGTATGATGAGCAGACGGGTTACTCCGTGGATGATCTTACGAGGGATATTATTTTCCCTGCACAAAACAGGGGGATCAGCATTAAGAAGAGCGCTGCCGAGATGGGTAATGACATGGAGGGTATACTTGAGTACGCATATATCCGTAACCCGCAGAAACAGTATGAAAGTGCTCCGCTCAATATCTATGCAAGCCTGACCGAAGAACAGCAGAAGGCCGGCAGCACAACTGCGAAGAAGACCGAAGAGAAGAAGGAAGAGAAGAAGGAAGAGAAGAAGGAAGAGAAGAAGGAAGAATTCTACACCGTAAAAAACCGTATGGATTCGGCACAAAGGGATGAGAAGAAGGAAGAGAAGAAGGAAGAGAAGAAAGCTGAACCGGAAGTAAAGGCTGAGGAAAAGAAAGAGGAAAAGGCGGATCAGGGTAAACAGGATCCCATCCTCAGAAATGTGGATGTCTCCCTCCACAGTGCGAATTTCTTCAACATGTTTACGAAGGCCATGCAGCTGACGGATCAGGGCAAAAAGTACCGGATGAAGTTTGCTCCGGATAATGTGACACTGGGTTCAGAGTACAGAACCGGTTCCTTTAAGGACAGGATCAGCAAAAAGGAGAGGGAGAAGAATATCCTGAATCACAAATCAAGGCTCTATCAGAAGGCAGAAAATGCTGCGCTTCTTAAGAAGACCGTGAAGGATTTCGAGACGGAATCCTATGATGCGGTGAACCGTGCCGTGACAAGGCAGGCACTCAGAATGGATGTAGAGGAATATCAGGATCTTTCCGCCTTCATGCAGAAGGAAAATGATGCGGCGAACTTTGAGCTGGCTTCTCTTTATCTGGGGAAGAGCGTGAGGAAGCAGGGAGACGCCCTGGAGGGACAGGATGTGCTGAAGGCGCTGGACCGTATGGCGGAGCAGCTTTTCATGGTGGATGTGGGAAGCCTTCGGCTCGACAATGACACCGAACTGGTGAAGAATGCCGGAAGGCTTGAGAAGATCTCCGCCCAGGTGGCTGCCTTCGACCGCTTGATGAAAAAGCATGGCTACATGAATACTCTGAAGCCGGAGAATCAGGAGAGACTTAAGGACAGGCTGAATTCCCTGCAGTCCATCGCGGCCTACTATCAGGTGCGGAAGGAGATCATTACCGACGAGACCTACAGCACCCATTACAATGATGAGCTATCCATGAATAAGACCGGGGATCTCACCGACGCCCAGAGAAATCTGGCAGAAAAGCTGGTGGACTCTCTGGTTCTCGGTAGAACCATGATGCGGGTCAACGGAATCGAGGTCGGGAAAAATGTCTTTGGCGGTGATCGCCTGGACTTCAAGAACGCAGTCATGAATACCCGTTATGCAAGGATCAGAAGAGAATATAGAGAAGCAGCAAAGCTTCGGGAGATCACCGGAAAGGCTTTTTCCGGGAAGGAGGCAAGAGCAAGGAAGGAGCTTGAACGACTGAAGAAGCGCCTTCGGGTGCTGAATGCCATTGATCCGAAAAGTGAACAGCAGATCATTCAGAAGCATATGGAGGCAGTGAAGCATAAGGCGGTCGTACCGGTGCAGAGCCCGGAAGAAAGTAAAACGTTCTTTAAGAAGCTGAAGAGCTATTTTCCCTTTGGATTGCAGTGGTTTTCCAGCATTCCTTTGAGTACCGTGACGAAGCTTTTCGGACTCCTGATGCCTGCCGAAGGAAGTGACAAGGAGGGAATCCAGAAGAAACGCGACCATAAGATGGTTCCCGGAAGAGAAGGCGAGGAGTTCAGGGACGAAATCATACGAAAGGACGATGAGGGGGAGGATATCGATATCTACTCTGATACAAGACGCGGCCCTCTTGTATGGGAGAAACTCTCGGCAGGGGATCCGGAGGATCCGCCGGAGGTATGTATTATGATAGAACAGCCAAAGAGAGGAAAGGATATATCACTCACAGGCAGCACTAATATGGGACATGCCATGATCGGGCTCTCCTACAGCCGGTACAATAAGGCAACCGGGAAAAAGGAGCGCTATCAGCTGAGGATGGGGTTCTGGCCCAAGAAATATCTCGGTAAGATGGTTGGCGACATACCAATGGTTAGCGGAGCAGTTGTTAACGGGACCTTGGAGGATGACGATACCCACGATTATAATATTGCATTAAAATATCAGGTGAAGCCCGGGGATATCAACAAGATCCTTAAGGAGTCTGAGAAGTATGCGGACAAGGGCTATGCCTATTTTAAGCGTAACTGTACAACCTTCGCGGTTGACATGGCAAAGACCATAAACCTTCCCATTGTAAAGGAGCTAAAAAAGGAGGAGATGAAATTTGATGCTGTGGGAGGCACTCTCATAAACATGGGGAAATTCTCCAACCATCCGGGAATCACAGCCATGGCAGGAAACAATATGGCCTCAAAGATGAACAAAATGGATCTTTCCTATCAGAACTTCGGACAGAAGATGGTGACGAAGGAGGATATGGACAGGTTCTATAAGTCCTGGCAGTACGGAGATGATGAGTCCTACGGATATGCGCCGGGACCTGTGGGCGAGCAGCTGCGAAATGCAACGACAGGGGAGCTGTCGGTCCTCAACGAGGAGGATAGGGAGCTTGACCTCGGACAAATCCAGGAAAAGATGAGAAATCTGGGAGTGAATCTTGCCGTGGCGATCGAGAAGGAGACCCCCAAAGCGGAGAGGAACGCGGAGTATGATGCCTTCGTCAAAGCAGTTCAGATCGAGGATGACGGACTGAATAACCTTATAATGTCAGGCAAGTACACCTCATCCGACCTGCGAGAATGCCACAAAAATATCAGAAATGCCGCAAGGACAGTAAGCGCATATTATAAGAACAGATTGAAGTCAAAGGCATCCTTTTGCGCTAACATCATGAGTTTCCTGAGCCGTTGTGAGGTCATGCTGACCATTACCGATCAGGCTTACAGGAAGATCATAAGTAAGGAAGTAAAGGGCGATGCCGGGACCTGGAGGTATGATTTTGCAAATACGGAGAAGGAGTTTACCTTCTACAATGAAGAGAACGATATCATAAGCATAATGGTGAAGCCCGGTGTCTTTGAAGGATATCTGATGGCCGGAAAGACCGCTGATGAGGCAGTGAAGGAGATTGGAAGGCGTAATGAGCTGCTGGAAAGGAAGAAGGCGGCGGAGAGGCAGGCAGAGAGGCAGGCAGAAGCAGAGGAGAATGTGGATGAGAATGAGAATGAGAATGCGGAGGAACCGGTACAGAAGCTGACAAAAGAGGAGATGAACGAGCTTGGAAAACTGAATCGGATATATGATCTGGCCAGTAACTTTGCCAGCGCCAACAGGTATATTCTGGAGAAGGACTCCTTTGACGAGAAGGATGTCCGTTATGCCTTTAAGGAGCTTCCCGCAATGGAGAAGGGTTCAGGCCCGATAAAGTCAACTGCCGGCACTATGGTGAACAGTATGCCCTCTGCAGCCTATCAGGCGGTTATCTTTGAGTCCCTTCTGGGAGGTATCCGGGAGCTTTCTCTGGATAAGATCAAGAATAGTGCAGACCAGTTTGCAGCTCTCGATCAGTATCTGGCGGAAGGCTTTAAGGCAAAGCCGGAGCTTGCCGGAATGATCCTGAAAAATTATGTCGAGTCGGAAGGCATCGATAAGCCTGTCAATGATCTGATACAGGATTTTCTGGATAGGTTTATCAATATCTGTCTCATCCCACCCTATGAGGGCACTAAGTTTACCATAGGTCATGCGGGAAACTGTGTCGTAGGTCTGGCGAGTGCCGACTCTGCCTTCAACAAATATCTGACGGAGCAGTTTGAACAAATTAAGAAAAATGCAGCTAATATGTCATCCTGAGGAGAATGACAAGATGTATGTGGAAAGGAAATGATTCAATGAGTATGTTGCCGGAATATAGACAGATCGAAAGAAAGGAGCTGGAACAGTTTAAGCTCCTGATCCTGCCGGATATATACGAGGAACTAAGCGACCAGGAGGAGATCGATACGGAGTATATCGCCCTTTCCTCCTGGCTGGAGGGTACGCCGGTAGGGGTGATTATCATGGATCCGGAGGGGAGCGGAGATTTGAATCTTCTCTCTGTATGGACTGCGCCGGAGTATCGAAGAATGGGCATTGCCTCCGCGCTTCTGGATAAGGCATTAGAGGTGGCAGCGGCACTTTACGACTACGAGGAGGGCCAGTACGGAGATGATATCACACTGAAGACCATGTACTGCCTTTCGGATGAGTATCGAAAGTCCTTTGAGGAGTGGTTGATGAAGAACGACTTTACGGAGCTTGGTATTCTCAAGTCCTCCGACGGAGAAAGACCTGAAGTCTGCAGCGCATCGGCGGATATACATTTCTTCAGAACCATCGGATAATCTGACGGTAACGTTTGAACCTCGGAGTATGATATGAAACCAGAGTGATTGATATAAGTGAGGTGTAGTACGTTGGAGGTAACCAGAATAACAAAAGAAAATGCGGACTTTTTTTCACATCTTTGCCCGGTTGATCTTCTGCAGGACGAAAGAATGCTGAAGCTGGGGGCACTTTCGGATGAAGATTCCCCAATGAGCGTCTGTGTTACAGATATAAGGGACGGGAAGGCATGGATCCGCTGGATCTATACGGATCCGGAACAAAGAGGCAGGGGAGGCGCTGCATTTCTCCTGGAGGAACTGCTCCATATTCTTCAGGAGGTGGATGTTGAAGGGATCCTGGTAGATTTTCATGAGAATGATGAGGGCCTTGCGGACTTCTTAATGGATCATGATTTTCTGGTGGGTGACGAGCAGGTGCTTTTCAGGATTCCGCTTATGGATCTTCTCTACGGAGGTAGTCTTGAAAAGGTGGTGGCAAGAAGAAGTAAAGAGAAAAGGACGTATTCCCTTCAGAATAATGAGGTGTTAAAACCTCTGGCTCAGTTCCTTATATCACATGAGGTAGAGACTGAATTTCTCGATGGAATATCGAGAAAATACAGTTTTGTGTTTATGGATCCTTCCGGGAAGGTAACGGAGTGCGTCTTCATTTCCGATGTGGGAAATGGGGATCTGAGGATCAACTATCTGGTTGGGGAAGGATCTCCCCAGGGAATCATTGATCTGGTGACCGCCTTTTATGATGCGCTGATCAAAGATGAACGGGATCAGGGGGATCTGATCTTTTCGGACAGGCTGGGGGCAGGCATTTCCTTTATTGATATGCTTACCGAAAATGATATAGGTGAGTACAGGGTTCCCGGTCTTATGTCTGCGGTGAAGCTGTTTGGTGCAGCAGAAATCGCTTAGAGGGACAGACTACGATAACTAAACAGGATCATTTTGCCAATATATTTGTTTGTACCGGATAATCGTAATTCGACGTACTGAAACCGGGGGATAAGGAGGGAATCCATGACTGGCCGAGGAAAGAACGAGGATCAGATCAAAAGATCCAAAACCATACAGACGATCACAACGAAGAAAAAAGAGGATCTGAATGAGATAAAGAAGACTTCGACCATGAAGCAGATGGGACTCCCTGAGGAGCCGGCAAAGCTGCTGATGGGGAAAGAGAAAAAAGAAAATCATGATTCGGAGTTGCTGGAGGATGTAAATAAAGCGGCGGAGAAAATTCCGGTGCTTCTTCCTGCAGTGAAGATCGTGGGTCAGGAGCAACCGGTAGATGAGATGGTTGCGAAGTACGGCGAGAAAGTTCAGGAAAATCCCGAAGAGATACTCGAAGAAAATATCGAAGTAAAAATCGAATCGGCGGTCGGTGAGAAGAAGGATGCCGTAGTAAAGACAGAGAAAGTCGGTGAGAAGACCGAAGCAAAGCCTGAAACGAAAGAAAAAAAGGTCGTCGCAAAGTCCGGGGAAACGGCCAAAGAGAAAAAGGATAAAAGCCAGGTGCAGAAAAAATCCAGAGGCCGGGGAACCGATTTAGAAGACGCTATGGATATGATCCGGGAACTGCATGAGAGTCTGGATGAGGAAGAAAGGAGCGCTTATACATCCGATGTCGCGCGGGGAGAGATCCAAAGAACCAGGTATGATTCTCTTTCTGCGTCGGATCTTAGGAAGCGTGCCAAGGAAGCCGTGAAGCGGAGGAAGAACGCCCAGAAGGTCATGGAATATGATTCTGCACATTTCAGCGATGAGAAGATCTATACCCATATCGATCAGGCCACGCTGAAGAGGCATATTGCAGCCTTCAAAAAGCTTCCGGGAAAGCCCTATGACATGGCTACGGATGATAAGTTTCTGGCGAATCTGGAGAAGAATTATCAGCTCTGTGACGCAGCAGATCACATGAAGCACTGGCTCGAGGAAGCCTCCGATCAGGGCTATATGCCGAAGGGGGAGGATATGGCGGCTCTTCAGGAGAAGATTGCCGTCTTCAGTGAGGTTAAGGCGTATATGGATCATCAGAAGGATCTGATGAAGAATCCGTATTACCAGTACTTCGCCAAACAGGATGTCTCCTATACGGATAAACAGCTTACACATATCGCGGAAAGGACAAGTGATCCGATCCTTAAGAATTACCTTATGAATGTACAGGCCATAAGGTCTCTTCGGTTTGTCCGCAGCAAGGGCATGAAATCCGCGGAAGCGTATGCAAAGGAACAGGGAATGAGACGGGCCGAGATTCTGGGAAGCAAGCTGGAAAAGCGGATGATCATGGATACCCTGTCGGATAAGGCCATGCAGATGAAACCGAATAAGCGTTTCAGTGATAAGGACTACGATGCCCGCTTTACGGAGAAGAAATTCCGGAGAGCCCTGAAGGACTTTCAGGAGCTTAGCTTTAAGGACCTTCATTTTGCGGGCGTTAAAGATATGACGGAACATTTTGACGAGAATCAGCGGATATTTGACCGTATGCATGATCTGGAGCATCTCATGATGGTAGCGATCGACCGCGGTCTTGCACCTTCCGAGCAGGAGATGCTGAAGGTTCGCGCGAAGATGGAAACCCTGATCATGGCGGAACAAATGGTTACCGATGTACAAAGGAGGATCCTGACACAACCCGAGACATTTTTGAACGAGAAGACCTATAAGGACCTGGAAGACAGCAGTTATGAAGAACTGAAGAAAAAGAAGGAATTAAGTGAACGGCATGAGCCACCGAAATTCGGTCAGGATCTGAACCGTTATTTCCGTTCATTGCTGAAGGAGTATCAGGAGGATCACGAGAACAGAGAGAAGAATATAAGCAAGGTCTATGGTCTGACACATCCGGTCCTTGCGACGGAGGGGGAAAATGCGGGAAATCCGGTGCCCGGCAGGATCCCGGAGAAGGAGCTGGAGAGAAGATCTGCGGAGTATCAGAAAAATGCATACAGAGCGGATTATATGCGGAATCTGGAAACTGATCTGCAGGATATTCATACAAGCAAAGTTCTTTCCGTTGCCGCGGTTCATGCGAAAAGAACCGGAAGACCCATTTTTACAAAGTTTGGTCGTTCCCTGAATCCTTTTGTTGCCGGGAAGAGTGTAAAAGAGATCCTCCGTGTTGTGGATATCATGCAGACCGGTACGGAAAAGGAGAAGGAGAAGCTGTGGAAGGAGGTATCTGAAGAGGTATTTCAGATGGATCTTTCCCAGTATGATTCTCAGAACCCGTCGGTATTCTACAGGAATGCGGCCATGCGGGCCCGGCTGGTTAAGATTGCCAATAATCTCGGGGGATCCTCCGGTGATACCAAACATTATGTGAAGGATCCGGAATTTATGGCAAAGGTGGAAGGATATTTCGATACCTCCTGTGCCTTTGATTTCAGCAGCGCCCTGTCCCAGATGTGCAAATGGACCGGAGGAAACGGTTTCTGGTATGAAGACTTTTTCACCGGGGATGCGAATCAGATGGATACCCTGTTACAGGATATAGAGGAGCAGATCGATGATCAGGTCGGCGCTCAGAAAGCGCAATTTGGCGAAGGAGATTACAAGGGCTCCTTCCGGGTCGGGGATGACAGCTTTTCCATGACACAGGAGCAGTTCATCCTGATGCAGAAGTCTCTGAAACGGGTCTCCCATATGTACGCAAGCGGTCTGTCCCAGAGGCACAGTGAGAGGGCGGCAAAGGGGATCAGGGATCATGCCGTAAATACACTGTATGACGAACTGAAGGGCCAGGGATATCATAAAGACGTAACGGATGAACAGATAGAGGAGATGAAGAGCTTCTACCGGAAGTATAATGAGCAGTATGTCTCCTCCAATGAAGCACTGATCGGTGATATAAAGAAGCAGCTGAAAAATA
>Ga0265298_10005312_pt1 | contig 16227 bp, 7 predicted proteins | sample AusTroGonzalo_MG_3_FD_193486 | JGI IMG/M metagenome (GOLD analysis project Ga0265298, IMG submission 193486) | Bovine rumen microbial communities from tropical cattle in Woodstock, Queensland, Australia - Gonzalo_01 | ecosystem: Host-associated > Mammals > Digestive system > Stomach > Rumen ... | reverse complement strand
CGCAACTCTGTTGGATGCAGACCTGGGCGTACAGCCAAGATGCCAAACATCCGGCGTATCCGCGTTACCATTCTAACCAACAGGAGATGTGGGATAGCATCCAAGCCTGCACGCAATATATACACCATACACATTACACCTTACACCTTATTCCTTGCGGCGATGCTATACAGCGCGCAAGGAAGACGAAACTCGGCGATACCCTCTGCCGGGATGGCTATCATCTCAATTATGTCTATGGCCGTTATACGGCTGCATGCGTATGGTACGAGATCCTGACCGGACAAGATGTCCGCAAGAACCACTACAAAAATCCCCAAATGACGTGTCAGCAACGTCTATTGACACAGAAAGCCGCCCACGGAGCAAACAAAAAAGGATGCCATGACTGACATCCTTGTGATCCATGCAGGATTCAAACCTGCAACCCCCACATCCGTAGTGTGGTACTCTATTCAGTTGAGCTAATGGACCGACACTTTTTTCAAAAGCGGGTGCAAAGGTACTGCTTTTTTTTGATATGACCAAATTTTTTTGAAAAAAAATGCTAAATTTGTAGTATTTTGTCAAAATGAATGGGCAAATCAGTCCATTTTGGAGAGATTAGCTCGTCTCAAAACATTCAATTTGTATTCTTTGGCCGTCATACCTGTCGCATGTTTGAAATAGCGGTAGAAAGAAGTGGGTTCCGAAAAACCTAGTTGAAAAGCAGTCTGTTTGAGGGGACGTAACGGATGCATCTCGATCGTTCGTTTGGCCTGCGTGATGACGTACTGCTCTATCCACTCTGCCGGAGACACTCCTTTCGAGGTGGCACGAATCAGTTTGGTGAAATGTTTTGGGGATAAGTTCAATAGATCCGCGTAATATTTCACTTCACGCGATTCTTTGTAGTGCTGCACCACCAGTTCGCAAAAACGTGAATAAAGAGCGGTGTTGCGGTCGTCTGACCAATGTTGGTCCTGTTCGCGCCGGTAATAATTAAGAAACTCATAACCGACAGCCAATTGAGCCAGTAAGATCTGATGACGATGAGGCAAGTCCTTTTCGTCGATATTTGCAATAGCTGCCAGTTGGTCCATGAATCCCTGCAACCGCTGGGCTTGCTCATCGGTTAACTCGCATAGCGGGGCTTTGTCAAATTTTTGATAGTCATGACTAAAGATGCTGGCACGCAACTCATCAAATAACTTGGGAGATATAGCCAGCCGGGCATAGGTATAATCGTCCGAACATTCTATCGGACGCATGATATGTCCCGGCATGATGAGACCCAGTACATTCTTGTGTTGCGTCATTTCCTGCATGTCGTACAACGACCGAGCGCTTCCACGAAGACAAAGCGACAAAACCATAAACGGAAAAACCAAGTCCACGTCCGTAACAACAAAACGATGTACCTCCCGGTCGATGGAAATTCCGGTCTGCTCGATGGACTGTACCACGTATGACAATGAATGTATATCGCCCATAAAATACAAATTTAAGCCTTTCTGACTGCAAAAGTACTGCTTTTTTTTGAATTATACAAGAAAAAGCGACTTTTTGTTATAAAAAAGTCTAAAATTGTTTGTTATTATATCAAAAAAAAGCAGTAATTTTGCAACCGATTTTGGAATTATGGTAAATAGTGAGAAACCCCAAAGTGGTTAATCTCAAGTTTCACTGATTATTTACTACCTGGGCGGTTTACTTTTTGTAAACCGTCCTTTTTTAGGTAAAAATAATCCTTCATCTCGTTTTTTTCGTCTTTTTCTTGCATATATGCAAAAAAAAGTGTACTTTTGTAGCCGAATTGATAATTTCTAATCGCATAATAACAAACAAATCAGATATGAATATGAAAAATGTATCAGTAAAATTTGGGTGGCTTGCTATCAGCCTTACGGCATTTGTGCTTAGCGCTTTTGTTCTGGCCGGATGTAAAAACAATGACCCCGAAGATCAGACGGGCGATGTGGAAGATCCGAAATGGACCGTTACCGTGGACAATAATATGACCATGTCCATGACCGTGGTAGCCAAAGTGAGTTTCACGCAGAATCAAGGCGTTCTGGCGGCATTCATCGACGATGTGTGCTGCGGTGTGGCAGGAAAAGAAGAGTTCAAGGACGGACTCTACTTCCTTTATATCTCACCGGCTACGGAGGCAGGCGGAGATGTGAAACTGCGCTTCTACTCGCCGGATCTGAAACGTATCTTTGCGGCAGACAAGACCTTCCCGTTTGCGAATGATACCCAACTCGGTACGGTGGCTGAACCTTTCGCTCCGACCTTTGTTTTGGAGAAATAATCACCGCGAATAACAAAGCATTAAATACTATCCATAATTTCCAAAATCAATCCTATGGTACATGATTTATATATCTTGATGATCACGGCAGGCATTGTGAGTCTGCTGTTTAAATGGTTAAAACAGCCGGTGGTACTGGGTTATATCGTCGCCGGCATCTTAGTGGGCCCGAACTTAGCCGGAGAGAACTTGGTGGACCCTGAAAACGTCAAGGCGTGGGGAGAGATTGGTGTGCTGTTCGTGCTGTTCTGCATCGGCCTGGAGTTTCGGTTAAAGAAAATGTTCGAGAGTGGCAAAACCGCGTTTGTCGGGGTAGCAACCATCGTGGTAGGCATGCTGCTGCTGGGATACGGTGTAGGTCGCGTATCCGGTCTTAACAACTTGAACTCGATGTTCCTGGCGGCGATGCTCTGTATGTCCAGTACGACGATCGTGATGAAGGCAGTAGAAGAAGCAGGGTGGAGTAAAGAGCGCTTCGTACAAGGAGCAACGAGTATTCTGATTCTCGAAGATATCATCGCCGTGGTGCTGATGGTGCTGCTGTCCAATATCGCTACCAGCAACAGCTTTGATGCAGTGGTGATGCTCAAGACGCTCGGCGTGCTGGTTGCCACCTTGGTGGTCTGGTTTGTAGTAGGTATTCTGGTCATCCCGACTATCATCCGCAAGGCCCGTCCGTACCTCAACGACGAGACGCTTATCATCATTGCGCTGGGTCTGTGCATGGGTATGGTGCTCACGGCGGAAGAAGCCGGATTCAGTAGCGCTTTGGGTGCATTCGTCATGGGTATGGTACTGGCCGAGACGCTGGAGTCACACCGTATCGAGAAACTGATGTCGCCGCTTAAGAACGTGTTTGCTGCGATCTTCTTCGTCTCCGTGGGTATGATGATCAATCCTACTTCGCTGGCAACGTACTGGCCGTCGATCCTTCTGGTGGCGATTGTCGTTATCGTCGGTATGATCACCTTCGGTACACTCGGCTGCTGGTGGGGCGGTGAGACGCTGCAGGACTCCATGCGGACCGGTTTCTCCTTCGTCCAAATCGGCGAGTTCTCCTTCATTATCGCTACCTTAGGCAATCAGCTCGGAGTCATCGATCCTGCCATCTATCCCATCATCGTAGCCGCATCCGTGCTGACTACCTTCCTCACTCCCTACATCATGAAAACGAGCGTGCCGTGTTATAACTTCTTGTATAACCATGCACCCAAAGGCATGCGTGACCGCATCGACCGGCGCGAAGAGAAAGTGGCGCAGCTGGAGCAGAATACGGGTACCGTATCGTCGGAGAAACGCATGGCAAACCATCACAGCAAGATGAACAAAGCCTTAGAGCACACTTTTGTTACCAAGCGTATGGTGAACCTCTTCATCCAAAATATGACGGAGAATGACAAGAAGGATGCTGAATGTCAAGAGCCGAAAGTTGAAAGCCAAAAGTGAAAAGTTATGAAAAAGATAATCCTTATTCCTTGTTCATTATTCCTTATTCTTGCCTCCGCGTGGGCGCAGCAGACGGATCCTATCGCTACGGGCTTGGGCGGAGTAGCAACGGTAGTAGGTGAGGTCAAGACACCGGCAGACAGTGTGGCCGTTCAGACACCGGAGAAACCCGTTCCCGAGTGGAAGAAAAAACTCTACTACGGCTATAACTTCGATATCTATTGGCATCATGACTCGCGTTCTAACCGTACGGAGAACGGATGGTCCATCGCGTTGAGTCCGGAGTTGGGCTGGAAATTGAAAGAACGTGTCTATCTGGGACTTCGCCTGAGCGGTAGTTATGCCAATACCGTGACGAGTTATTCCCTCAATCTTCTGGATACAACCTACACCTCCGACCTGCGTGTTCACCACGGTACGTGGGAGGTAGCGCCTTATGTGCGTTATCGGATGAAGTCGCTCTTTAACGACAAAGTGGGTATCTGGTTGGAAGGGCGCGTATTCACCGGAATGGAGTTTCCCCGTGTATCGGATGGAAACGTGAAGGGTACGGACTACGACGGTTTGAGACACAGCATCAACTACGGATTCCAGGTATCGCCGGTCATCACGTATCAGTTCAATAAGAAGCGCAATTTCCAGATTTTCTTCTCCATCCTCAGTCTCGGTTTTAGCGGTACTACTTACTGCTATCAAAACACTGAGACCGGAGAGCGCTATAAAGAGCATACGCAAGACCTCATCCTCTTCTCGGGTAAACTGAAAAACCTACTGGCGAACCAGTTTACGCCCGGTTTGTACGGACTGAAATTTGGTATTCAGAAGACTTTTTAAAAGTTGAGAGTTGATCGTTGACGGTTGAAAAAGCGTGGCCTGATATGGAAGATTCCGACCGCTCTTATTGGTGTGGTATTGGGGCTGGTATTGTTGCTGCTCATCGGGGTAGCAAGCGTGCTGTGCGACCCTTCCTTGCGCACTAAAGTGCTTCGCGAGGGAGTCCGTATCGCCAATGAACAAACGGACTACGACATTGACATAGGCGGGCTGTATCTCTCGCCTTTTCATCATTCGCCGAAACTCCTTTACCGCGCCTATAAGGGTGAAGCGGACCTGCCTTTGGAAATCCAAATAGACAGCCTCTTCATCGGCCATCGCGGACATGACACCCTCATCTACACCCGCGCCCTGAGGCTGAAAGCAACTTGTCTCACATCTAACAGCGAAAGCGGTCTAACAGGCGCAGCCGGTCTCACATCGATTCCAATCGTCGTTGACCACCTGCGATTGGAATCCACCACATTCAATTCGGATAGTTTAATTGCCGCCGTAGGTATCGATGCGAAAGTGGGGCTGCTGGATGTATCGAGTCCGGAGTTATGTATTGCCACAGGCAATTATCCGCTACATGGGCTGCGGCTGTATGATGCCGATGTGGCGATAGACTTACGCGGCACGCCGGACACGACCGCACAAGACACCACGCCGTTGCTGCTGGCATTCGACCTTCCTGATGCCGATCTGCGAAATATCCGCTACACCATGACGCCGCTGAATCTGGGTATCCGGACCCGCTCTTTGTCCACTCAAGCCTTGGTGGACGTAGGGGCGAACGTCTATGACGCACGGCGACTGAATATAGACGGCTTAACCTTCTCGCTGGGCGAGCTCTCCATCCCCACCGACACGATCTACGGCAACGCGTTTGTCAATCTGAATAACAACCTTATTACCTCCAGCGGACTGCATGTGCGGTCCGATGAGATGGGGGCGAACGTGGACTTGTACGCAACGAAGCTGAACCTCGAGACCATGGGCATCGAGGTCACGGCAGACGCAGAGTACCAAGGCAGTCAAGTGCGGGTTCAGGCTTCGTACGATATCGACGACGAAGCGTACGACGCCACCGTCCATATCGACCGCGTGAACCTTTCGCCTTTCGCCTCTAACCTTTCACCTTTATCCCTCATGGGTACGGTGGAAGCGCAGGGTAGGGGAATAGATCCCAAGAAACCCATGCAATCGAAGGTCAAGCTGCGGCTGGATCAGGCGATTTACGGAGACTACAACCTCTCTCATACTACGTTCGAAGGTTCTACCGACAGCGTCACTTCACTGGCGCTCACGATGCCCGGATTCAAGGCAGACATCCAATCTCCGATGCCCCTGATGACGCTCATCGACCGGATTCAACCGCTCGTGAATACTGTGAGTGATACGGCTGTAATAACTGCGCTCACTTCGCTCAAAGACCTCTCCGCCTTAGATACCATCCGCAGGCAGATACCGCCCCTCCAAACGGATATCACCTTGCGCAAAGGCAGTCCGATACAAGCCATCATCGACAGCACGGGACTGGATTTTCAGAGGATCGATTTGGCGCTCCGCTCGGACGCGACGAAGACGACCTTTACCCTTTCGCCGTTCACCTTTAACTTTACCAACATGCGTTTGCCTGCCGTTCAGGCGGAACTGGGTATAGCGATGACAGAAGGGAAGACAGATGTAGCCCTGACGGCCGACATGACTCTGACGGACGGCGCGATGAGTTTCTACGACCTCTGTACCGATGCCTCTTTCCGGCTTGACATGAAGCGCGAAGGGCGAAACCTCTACGGCAACGGACAACTCAAACTGGATAGTATCGTTTACGGCGATAAAGACCTGGGCAGTCATGATATCAACCTGCAGATCGATCCTTCGTCCTTGTACGCCAACGCCCTGCGGGCGAGCATCTTCCTGGATGATATACCGCTCGAACTGGTCAGCAGTTTTGTGTCGCTTACGGACGTTGATCTTAACGGAGCCATTCGCGCTTCCGCTACGATAGACGGATTGCCCTATAAACCCGATATCTCGGCAGAGGTGAAACCGCTCGGCGTGCGTGCCAAATATACCCCGTACGATATAGGTATCAGTCTGGGTAGTACGCCCATCGTCATGAATCATAATCATGTGGACCTCAACGGCCTGCCGATCTATGCGGCAGACAGTACGTATCTGGCGCTGAGCGGTGGTCTGGACCTCGATAGCATGAATCTGGACATTACGCTCAAAGCGGATAGTTTCGCGCCGGCCAAACTACCCCAAGGTGGTCCGCTCCCTGTCTATGGCGAACTGGCAACCGACATACGCGGACGGGTATTCGGACCGCTCGATAACATCGTTGCCGATGTCGATGTGACCCTGTTGCCCGTGACCGACATCACGTATCCGATTGACAAGAAAAACCTGGCGCAAGTCAAACCCCACGGTACGGTCTCTGTCCATTGTCCGGTATCGAATATCGACTCTCTGACCCTCGCCGGTCGGATTCATGTGGACGACGGTTTCGTCCGCTATTCGCCCAAAGTGTATCCGATGATGCCTTTCCACGTGGACTCCGGCAGTCATGTCTCTTTCCACGGACCGATAGGGGCTACCGAACTGGCTATCTCGGCTTCGCAGAAAGTGAAAGCGGATGTGGAGTCCGAAGGAGAGGACACACGTCGGGTGGATTTCACAACAGGTGTGCGCGTCAACGGTACGGTCGATTCGATAGGTCTGCATAGCATCGGTTTCTTCCTCGAAGCACCCGACGATGAAGCCATCACGCACGAGTTAGAGTCCTTGGATGAAGATACCCGCGAAGGACTGGCGGCTACGCTGCTGGCTACGGGTATGTACGTGGGCGAGAGTAACGTGGCTGCACAGCGCGATGGATACGCCCTATCGTCCATCATCAACAGCCGTATCAATGCCGCTATGTCCAACTCCAAACTGGGCAAAGTGGTGGATATCGATATCAGCAGCGGACAGAGCAGCCATGTCTCCGGTACCACCAACGACATGAATATATCCATCAGCAAGTCCTTCTTCAAAGACCGGCTGCGGCTGACGGTAGGCTCTACCTTGACCGACAACCCCGAGGTCAATGATGCCTACGGGATGTACATGAATTTCTCCGCCGATTATAAACTGACCAAAAACGGCGATGTACGCTTGCGGCTCTATTCGCAACGAGACTATAACAATGTCTTCGAAGGCGAACTGTATAAGTCCGGCTTGGCTGTCATCTCTTCCAAAGAATGGCGCAAAACAACCATAAACAACCTCAAACATCAAACAAGGACGGAGTCCCAAACCTCAAACACGAGTGACTCTATCACTCGTATCTACGGCCTCGCCGCCGATGCCGGAGTAGCCTACCGCTCCAACAACAGTCTCGGTCCGGACTTGACCGTCAAATCAACCATCAAGAATCTGTTCGGTAAGGGCGAGACGTTCACTATCAAGGGCAACGGTGCCTATTACTGGGCGCTGCGCAACAGGCACCCGGGTGATCCCAAGAAGACCGACACCTATAAACTCGGTGTCACCGCTTCCCTCATCTTCCCTTACCTCCATTGGGGCACAACCAACGCCCCCAAAGGCGATACCCGTTATCTGCTCGGCTACCAGTACGAGAACATAGCCGGCGGCTACGGTGTGCATAAGTTGTCCGGATCGTTTACCTATTTCATCCGCTCGCCTCATTCGTCCTACATCACCCATGCTTTCACGCCGTTCTCGCTCTCCGTCGTGCTGATGAAAGCCGAGACGGACAGCCTGTACGACAAAGCGGCGGAGTTCCCGGAACTGATCAAGATCATCGCAGGAGATGAGTTCGTGCCGTCTATCGGCTATAATTTCTACTACAATAACTACCGCTCCAAACGGGCGGTCAACACCTTCCTCGACCTGGGCGTCAAGGAGTCCGGTAACATCATTAATGCCATCTATGGCCTCTTCGGTCGTACGTGGAACGAAAAGAACAAGCCGCTCGGTAAGATCACCTTCAACCAGTTCGTCAAGCTCCATGCCGAGCTGCGCAACAGGTTCAATTTCACCGACAAAGTTAGCATCGCTACGCGGCTCTATGCCGGCGCGAACGTACCGCTGGGCAACGCCGAGATATCGCCTCTCTCTGAAGCATTCTATACCGGCGGCCCCAACAGCCTCCGTGCCGCGTCACCTTATGCTTACGGACCCGGTAACTTTCATTCGCCTAAGTACAACCAGAACTTCTTCCATGCCGGAGATGTCAAGCTGGAAGCGAACTTCGAACTGCGCTTCCCCATCGTGTGGAAACTGTTTGGCGCAGCCTTCGTCGATGCCGGCAACGTATGGAACTGGTACTCCTCGGAGGGAATCTACAAAGCTGCGGGAATAGATGATATCGCCAAGCGCTTGGAGATCAACTATACGCTCTATGACGGAATATTGGACAACCCCGAACTGGCGAAACAGATAGCGCTCGGTACCGGAGCCGGCTTGCGTCTGGACCTCGACGGCATCGTCGTGCGCCTCGACATCGGTGTCGGGATCCACGCGCCATATCAGACCTATCGCTATGATAAAGAGGGCAAACCGGATTACAATGCCCCCATCACCACCTATTTTAACATCCCCTCAGCTCTTGATGCCATCCGCGTCAACTTCGGCATCGGCTATCCGTTCTGATGATTGCCATCTTCTAAATCGGGTGCCAAGGAATGAAAAAAATCTGAATTACACAGGTTTTTGGAGGATTTATTTGTATATCTCAAAATTTTGTTGTACCTTTGCAGCCGATTTTAGAATCAACCAAAGGTATTAGTGATGCGAAAAGGATTGATAGCGTTAGCCCCTATAGCAGCAATGATCGTGCTGCTGATTGTTTTTTCTGTTTACTACGGAGGTGTCAGTAATGCACCGCTTTTGGTCATTTTTGTGCTGGCCGCGATCGTCGGCGTAGCCCTGACTCGCGGTATACCGCTCAATGAGCGTATTGCTGTTTTTTCGAAGGGAGCAGGCTCGCCGAATCTGCTGCTGATGGTTTGGATCTTCATGTTAGCCGGCGCTTTTGCGGCTTCTGCGAAGCAGATGGGAGCCGCGGGTGCGATGGTGGACCTTACTCTTGCCGTTTTGCCGGTTCGTTTTGCTCTCGCGGGGCTTTTCCTCGCTTCTTGCGTTACCTCGCTCTGTATGGGAACGTCGGTCGGTACGATAGTCGCGCTGATGCCTATTGCGGCAGGGTTAGCCGACCGCACCGAGATGGCTTTGCCGCTGGTGGCTGCCTCTGTCGTCGGTGGCGCGTTCTTCGGGGATAATTTGAGTTTTATCAGCGATACGACCATTGTTGCTACGCAGACGCAGGGTTGCAAACTGAGTGATAAGTTCCGGTTTAATATCAAGATGGTTACACCTGCCGCGGTAATTGTGGCGATCATCTATATCTTTCTCGGCACCGAAGCCAGCGCTGCGGATCTTTCAACTTTCAACTTTCAACTTTCAACTTTCATCAAGGTTCTACCGTATATAGTGGTCCTTGTGACCGCGGCCTTAGGCGTCAACGTGCTCGTAGTGCTCACACTCGGCTGCGCGCTCACTTGCATCACAGGAATCCTCGACGGCAGTTATGATCTCATGGGCTGGATAGACAGTTCGCTCACCGGTGTCATGGGAATGGCGGAACTGATCCTCATCTCGATGCTCGCGGGTGGTATCTTTGCGCTCATCAGTCATAACGGAGGTTTTAACTTTGTCATCGACCGTATCACGCGTCGTGTCAAGACGCGCGCCGGAGCCGAATGGAGCATCTGCGGTTTGGTGGCCTTTGCGAATATCTGTACGGCGAATAACACGATCGCTATCCTCTCCGTAGGAGACATCGCGAAACGCATCGCGCAGCAGTTCGATATTGACCCGCGCCGCTCGGCCTCGCTCTTGGATACGACCTCTTGTTTTGTCCAAGGCATCTTGCCCTATGGTGCCCAACTCCTCATGGCTTCGGGTTTGGCCGGCATCTCCGCGATTTCCATCGTCCCCTGGCTCTTCTATCCCGCCTTACTAGGCCTTTCCGTCGCTGCCACAATAATTTTTAAAAGAAAAGAAAAATATAAACAATGAATACAGAACACGCTATCAAACTCGTCAAGGACACGTTTCAGCAAGAACTGTCCTCCGCTTTGCACCTTCGCCGCGTAACGGCCCCACTCTTTGTTGAATCGGGTCACGGACTGAACGATGACCTTACGGGCGTTGAGAAACCCGTCTCGTTCTTCGTGCCGGCCCTTAACCGTCATTGCGAGATCGTTCATTCGCTCGCCAAATGGAAACGAATGAAACTATGGCGAATGAACGCGCAGCCCGGATACGGTATCTACACCGACATGAACGCGATCCGTACGTTTGAGACCCCGGACGACACGCATAGTCTCTACGTGGACCAGTGGGACTGGTGCAAAGTGCTGACCGCTGCCGACCGCACGCGCGAGTACTTGCACGCGACCGTACGCGATATATATAAGGTGTTGCGAAACGTCGAATACGTGGTCTGTGAGCGTTGCCCGGAGTTGGAGCCCTACCTGCCGGCAGAGATCACCTTCATCTCTTCCGAAGCACTCCTTCAACGCTATCCGGCCCTCTCTCCCAAAGAGCGCGAGAACGCTATCTGCAAGGAGTTTGGCGCTGTTTTCATCGAAGGCATCGGTGCACCGCTGTCTGACGGCAAACCCCATGACGACCGGGCGGCCGACTACGACGACTGGTCGCTTAACGGCGATATCCTCATTTGGTATCCCGTTCTTGGCAAAGCCATCGAGTTGTCCTCGATGGGTATCCGTGTGGATGCCGAATCCATGCAGCGCCAGTTAGCCGCCGCAGGACATAATGATTGGACCCGACTGGACTACCATAAAGCCGTTCTGAACAACACGCTGCCCCTCACGATAGGCGGCGGTATCGGTCAATCGCGCCTCTGTATGGTACTCCTTCATAAGCACCATATCGGCGAAGTTCAAGTCAGCGAATGGTCCTCCGATGACCTTGCCCGCTGTGCCGCCGACGGCATCGTTTTACTACAATAACGACTCTCTATGTCTATTGCGCCGGATGTCATCCGGCTTTCTGTTCGTCTATTGCCCCGGATCCTATCCGGCTTTTTGGCTCATTTTTGGCCATTTTGGACTAATAAATTGTCATTTATGTTTTTTTTCTAACCATAATCATCTCCCGATTTGTAAACTTTAGTTAGCAAAATGAAGAAAAATAAATCATTTTGTTAACTTTTCTTGTGTATCCCGAAAAAATTGACTAATTTTGCGGCCTAAAGTTCATTTATAGAACATTATGTTCTAAACCATTAATATAGTATTGTATATTTCGCAAGCAAATAGAACAATACATCCAAAACGTAAATAATTGTATGTTTAATTTAAATATTTAAGTATTATGATTAAAAAATCTTACTTATTCTTAACCCTCCTCACCGCCTTCCTCTGGCTGGGATCAGGTAATGTGTGGGGAGCTCAATCGTTGCCGTATAGTTATGGCTTCGAAGATTATCCATTTGTGGGATGGACAAAAGCTAACCCTAGTGGAAAGAACGATAGTAAGTTTGTCCAAAATGGCACATCAAAGAAAACTGGGTCTTATGGCATTCAGTTTAATTCTTACTCTACTAGTGGGGAAAATACTCAGTATCTTATTTCTCCTGAATTGGATGCGCCGACTGGTATTGACTTATCCTTCTACTTCAAAAATTCTAATAGTGGAAAGGCTGAGTTATTTAAGGTAGGTTATTCTACTACTGATGCAGAAATTGCCAGTTTTACTTTTGGAGATGAAATCTCAAAGAGTGATGCTGCATGGGAGGAATATACACATTCTTTCCCTGCCGGAACAAAGTATATTGCAGTATACTATTATTCCAATTATCAGTATTATCTATTCGTTGATGACTTTACTTTCGCAGTAGGTTCTGATGTACCAGCGTCTTGCGCAAAGCCGACTTTAGCTGATCCTGTCCAAAACACTCCTGTAAAGGCGACATTGTCTTGGACGAAGGCAGAAGGCGAGGATAACTATCAATACCTATACGTTGAGAAAAATGGTACTCCGGATTGGACGGGTGTTGCTGCCGAGAATACCAATTCTGTTGAACTGGATGGCCTTACCGCAGGTGTTGAGTACGATTTCTATGTTCGTACCTATTGTAGTGGAGAAGATCAAAGTGACCCTGTTAAGAAAACTTTCAGCACTACTTGCCCCGCTCCTACTGCTCCGCAAGTAACGAATATCACTACTACTACTGCTACGCTCTCTTGGACAGCCGCTGGAGGTGGTATTAGCGACTACCAATATATCGTAGTTGCAAGAGGCGGTACAGAAGACTGGACTACGCCGACTTTGGTTGAAGGTGCTACTACAGCATCCATAACAACCGGTCTTGCAGCAGGAACAAAATACGATGTTTATGTTCGTTCATATTATAATGCCACTACCGTCAGCGCTTCTGTTAAAGCACAATTCCAAACTCCGTGTAACGCAATGTCTATCGAAGACTTCGATGGCACATTCGAGAGCGAGACCGCAGGTAGCGGCTTGATGCCGGACTGCTGGGAAGCAGCTGCTTCGTTTGTGTATAGCAGTACGACTTATCCCTACGTGCGTAACGGCTTTTCGGCAAATAACGGTGACCAATGGTTATCCTTCTATGGTGGCTCGAATCCGAACATCGCTGTCCTTCCGGTATTTACGGAAGCATTGAATACTTTGACCGTTTCGTTCTATTACAAGAATGGTAGTACTTGGGGAGGTTATTTCTCCTTGGGTTACTATAAGAACGGTGTCTTTACAGCTTACGAAGGAGCAGCAAATTTGGAAAGAAAAACTACCTACACGTATTTTGAAATGGCTCTTCCTAACGTGGCAGCCGCAGAAGGCGCTCGTTTGGCTATCCAATATGCTGGTAGTTCTTATAACTATGAAGCTTCTATTGACGATGTTACTGTTACTGTTACCCCTTCTTGTACTAAGCCTTCTGTTCCTACCGTTTCCAACATTGTTTATAATGGTGCTACCATCGACTGGACAGAGAATGGTTCTGCTGAAGCATGGAAAGTACAATACTCTACCGATAATACGAACTGGACTACCGCTAACGGAGGTGATGCCGTTACCGCTCATCCTTACAATCTCCGTGGCTTGACTTCCGGTACCCCGTACTATGTACGCGTGCTTTCTGTTTGTGGTCCTACGGACGAAAGCCCCGCAGTTGCTGCAGCTTCGACTTTCACTCCGACCTGTGTTAAACCGGGCGTTCCAACTATTTCTGCAAAAACCACTACTACTGCTACTATCGGTTGGACCGTAAATAGCGGTGAGGCAGAGTGGAACCTCCAATACAAGAAATCTAGCGATGCTGACTATACAACGGTAGCAGGTGTAACAGAGAACCCGTATACACTCACCGGTCTTACTTCCGGTACTACCTATCAAGTTCGCGTAGCTGCTACCTGCAACGGTACTTATACTACTGCTACTACTTTTGACACCGAGTGCGAGGCTAAAGGTCTTCCGTATGAATGGGCATTTGATGCTCTCACTTGTTGGACAATGGAAGACCAAGTAAGTAATACTGGATTGTATGAAAATATGTTCCGTTTCTATTACGGATATTCTAATCAGTACCTTATCTCGCCGGAATTTGTGGCTTCAGCAAATCAAGTGCAAGTAGAGTTTGAATATAAAGTCTATTCAAGTACAGAGACTTTCCATGTAGGATATTCAACGACAACGAATGAGGTATCGGCATTTACATGGGGCGATGAGATTGCTGCTACAAACACCAGCGCGTTGACGTATTCCGAAAAATTCCCGGTAGGAGTTAAGTACATCGCTATTAAATATACTTCGTACGATAAGTACTATCTTTACATTGACAATTTCTCTGTTTCAGAGTACGTTGCTCCGTCTTGTGCTGTTCCGACAGCTTTGGCAGTTAGTGAGATTAGTACAACTGGCGCAAAGGTAACATGGACTTCTGATGCTGCAAGTTTTGCTCTGGAGTACAAGAAAACCAGCGATGCTGGTTGGACTGCTGCTTCCGGTACAATCACTTCTCCGTTTACATTGAGCGGATTGGTTGCTAACGAAACAGAATATTCCGTACACGTTAAAGCTATCTGTGGTGTAGGAAACGAGAGCGACTGGGTCGAATTGGCTTCTCCGTTCAAGACAGAGTGTGTAAATAAGACAGTTACCGAATTGGCAGCGTGGGAAGAAAACTTCGAAAGCCAAACATCTGGTAAAATACCGACCTGTTGGGCAGAAGTATCTTCGTATTCTGTAAGTGCTTATACCCAAGTAAATGCAAGTGCAGCTAAGGATGGTTCGTTGGGTGTACAGGTTTATACCTATGGTACAAATACCGAAATAGCACTCTTGCCTGTATTCGAAACAGAGATCAAGAACTTGAAGATTTCGTTCGACTATAAGAACCAAGGCACTAACAGTAGATATGCAGCATTGGAAGTTGGTTACTATAGCGGTGGTGCATTTACTAATGTAACTACATTGGATAAAACCACTGCTTTTGCCGCTAGTGGTGAAATTGAAATGCCGAAGACTGCTCCGGACGGTGCACGTATTGCATTCCGCGTAGTTGGTGCATATAGTGGTTATAATGGCTCAGCTTACATTGATAACATCTCCGTTATTCGCAAGCCCGCTTGTGCTGTTCCGACCATTACAGCTGCGGAAGCTACTTCTACCGGCGCAGTTGTTTCTTGGACTCCGGGCGACGAAGAGAGTCAGTGGAATCTCCAGTACCGTGAGATTACTGAACCGGAGAGCAGCTGGACACTCGTAGAGGATGTTACTACAGGTCACGAAATTACCGGTCTTGCGGTAGATCACAACTACGAGGTACAAGTTCAGGCTTACTGCGATGCAACGCACCAGAGTGCATGGTCTGCATCAACTAACTTCTCTCCTGTCTGCAACGCTCCTTCTGCTTTGGCTGTAACGGCTCGTACGCAAAACTCTGCATCCTTCAGTTGGACCAGCAGTGAATCTTCATGGGTACTCCAATACTCTGCTGACGGTGAAAATTGGGAGAGCGAGAATGTGGCTGCAAATCCGTTCACACTCAATGGTCTAAGTGCAGGTCAAACTTACCAAGCAAAGATTCAATCTGCTTGCGGTAGCGCTTTCTCGAATGTTGTTTCCTTCACCACTTGGTGCGATTCCAAACTTGGCTTGCCTGTAAATCTCACTAGCTTCACCGCTATTCCTTCTTGTTGGGAGGAGAGCCCTGCAGGTGCAATTTCTTCTTTCGCAAATAACAAGTTATGTTTCTCGGGCGAAGGTGAGAAGTTCCTCTACTTGCCGCAGACAAGTATCAACTTGAATCAGTTGTCTGTCACCTTTACATTCAGCGGAAGCCTCCAGTTCGGTTATATTGACGCTCCGAATGGTGAGTTCCATGCATTCGCTTCTCAACCGACTACGGGTGTAGAATTGGATCTCGCTGCAGAAGCAGCTGCCGCTAAGTATATCGCAATCCGTTACAACGGTGCTAATAGTTGGGCACAGTCCTCTATCTCCGCTATCTCTATCCGCAAGACCCCGACTTGCTTGAAACCGACCGGCGTTGCCGGTACTCCGGGCGTTGGTAGTGCTTCGATCAGCTGGACTGCCGGCAACGC
>Ga0265298_10005311_pt1 | contig 16227 bp, 7 predicted proteins | sample AusTroGonzalo_MG_3_FD_193486 | JGI IMG/M metagenome (GOLD analysis project Ga0265298, IMG submission 193486) | Bovine rumen microbial communities from tropical cattle in Woodstock, Queensland, Australia - Gonzalo_01 | ecosystem: Host-associated > Mammals > Digestive system > Stomach > Rumen ... | reverse complement strand
GCAGCTCCTGCGACATAGCCTTAGGGTCATTAGCAGTCCCAGCCCTCTCAGTAGTCTCAGTGGCCCCAGTGGTCTCAGCCCCCCCAGCAGCCCCAGCCCTCTCAGCAGCCCCAGCGGTCCCCTTAGTCAACCTGCTAATCTCCCGCTCCACAGTCTTAAAATGTCCGTCGGGCTGTTGCGCATCATAAACCGGTGGCACAAAAAACGCCCAGTCGTTGCGACCTGCCAGCAACCCGCTATAAGCCGCCAGATATCCCATCCCCCCAGCCTTCCCAGTAGCCCCAGAGGCCCCAGCTCTCCCAGAGGCCCCAGCCTCCCTATCCCCTCCACTCTCTTCCACCACCAATACCCCAAACATCTTCCCACGGTCGGCATCCTCGCGAATCTCGGGGTGGCTGGCAATATAGGCCTGCACCTCGGCTGCTGCCATCCGGCACAGCGGGTGGGGTTCGTAGGCAAACGGATAGGTAAAGCGCTCGGGCTTCTTGAGATCTGTGTGTAAGGGATGTAGGTGTTTCATAATGCAAAGGTACAACAAAAATGTAACCTCTGCTTTACATATAATAATAAATAAGGTTAAACGGCCAACAAAATTCTTAATTCTTCGCCCTTAATTCTTAATTTCTTTGTACCTTTGTGCCACTGAAAATTTTACACGTATCACTTAAACAAGTTTAAGATTATGATTATTGAACAAATTCACGCAAGAGAGATTCTGGATTCACGTGGTAATCCTACAGTTGAGGTTGAAGTAACGCTGGAGACTGGCGACATGGGTCGTGCCAGTGTGCCCTCTGGTGCTTCTACCGGTGAGAACGAGGCTTTGGAGCTTCGCGACGGCGACAAGAACCGCTACCTCGGCAAGGGTGTTGAGCAGGCTGTCAAGAACGTCAATGAGAAGATTGCACCCGCACTGGTCGGCATGAGCGTACTGGATCAGCGTGCTATCGACGCCAAGATGCTGGAGCTCGATGGTACTCCTACCAAGAAGAACCTCGGTGCCAACGCCATCCTGGGCGTTTCGCTGGCTGTGGCACACACTGCTGCCAACTATCTGCAGATTCCTCTCTATCGTTATATCGGCGGTACCAACACGTATGTGCTGCCCGTGCCCATGATGAACATTGTGAACGGTGGTGCTCACAGTGACGCTCCCATCGCTTTCCAGGAGTTCATGATTCGTCCGGTCGGTGCTACCTCTGAGAAGGAGGGTATCCGCATGGGTGCTGAGGTGTTCCACAACCTGGCCAAGCTGCTGAAGGCCCGCGGCCTGTCAACCGCTGTCGGCGACGAGGGTGGTTTCGCTCCTAACTTCGACGGTATCGAGGATGCTCTTGACACCATCATCGCTGCCATCAAGGCTGCCGGTTACGAGCCGGGCAAGGATGTGAAGATTGCTATGGACTGCGCTGCCTCTGAGTTTGCAGTACAGGAGAACGGCGAGTGGTTCTACGACTATCGTCAGCTGAAGAACGGCAAGAAGAAGGATCCTAACGGCAAGAAGCTCTCTGCCGCTGAGCAGATTGACTATCTGGAGCAGCTCATCACGAAGTATCCTATCGACTCTATCGAGGACGGTCTCGACGAGAACGACTGGGACAACTGGGTGAAGCTGACCGACCGCATCGGTGACCGCTGCCAGTTAGTAGGCGACGACCTGTTCGTAACCAACGTGAAGTTCTTGGAGAAGGGTATCAAGATGGGTGCTGCCAACAGCATTCTGATCAAGGTGAACCAGATCGGTTCGCTCTCTGAGACCCTCGACGCTATCGAGATGGCTCACCGTCACGGCTATACTACCGTTACCAGCCACCGCTCTGGTGAGACTGAGGACACCACGATTGCCGACATTGCAGTGGCTACCAACAGCGGTCAGATCAAGACTGGTTCGCTGAGCCGCACCGACCGTATGGCCAAGTACAACCAGCTGATCCGCATCGAGGAGCAGCTTGGCGACCGTGCCGTCTATGGTTACAAGAAGCTGAAGTAAGCACAAATACCACAACAAAAAATAGCAGGCCTGCGGGTCTGCTATTTTTTTGTCTAATAGATGTCAATTCATTTTGTTTCCCTTGAGGAAAATGGTAACCTTGTTACCACCTCCTGAGGCATGGACGTCGATGGTACGGGTGAAGAAACCGGGGTCAACCTCGCGGGCATTCAGATAGACCTTGAGCTTCGTACCATGACCGGGCTTGATAGGCTCCTTGGAGTACTCCACATTGGTGCAGTGGCAGTAGGGATGGACATCGGCAATGGCAACTGAGGAACTGCCCTCGTTGACAACGACGAACTCGTGCATGACCACGCCGTCGATGTTGTTCAGCGGTCCGAAGTTATACTCACTCTGCATGAGCTTCAACCGGCCGGGACCATCCTTGGGCTCTACCAAGCGTCCCTTGTCCTGGCACGCTACCAGAACAAGGGACGTTATAATAACAGTCAGCAGTCGCCTCATTACTTGGCAATGATGATGCTGACGCGGTTCTTCTCGTTGATCTCAAACGGCTGCTCGCGGTCACCCTTTGAATCGAAGGTGATACGGTCGGCAGAAATCTCATACTGCTCGATGAGTGCCTTCACGACAACGTCAGCACGCTGCTTGGCGAGGAAGTCGTTGATGCGGGGGTTACCAGTCTCAACGTCAGCATAACCAGTGATGCTAACTGTTGAGTTGGGGTTCTCCTTCATGAACTCAGCAACCTCCTGGATCTTACCAGCCTCAGAAGAGAGGATATCCCACTTGTTGATCTCGAAGAATACGTCACGACGGATGTCTGTGGGCTTCGGCTTCGGCTCCTCGATCTTGATGGTCTTCCAAATGGTGTCATACACCACAACGTCGCGATAGACATCGTGAGTCTCAGTCTCGCTGCCCTTGCCGAGCTTGATGCGCAGACCTGCCAGTGCATTGAAGTACCAGTCGGGGTTGTCAGCCTTCTTAGAGTTGTACTTGTCGCTGAGGATGTTAGCATTACCCTCGAGCATCAGCGTGATAGACGGGCTCAGACGGAAGCCGAGCTGCACACCACCACGGCCGAAGGGGTTCACCTTGGTGCCATCCCACAGATACTCCAGATAGTAGTTATCCAGATTCTGGACAACGCGGGCAATCTCGTTAACCTCGTCATTGTCGAAGGCAATGTTAGCACCGCCGCCAACAAACAGAGCTGCAGAGAAGAAACGATCGGGATTCCAGCCGCCAATGAGGTCGGTCAGGCTGAAGATCAGGTCGATACCAGGAGCAACATACTTGTACTTGTAGTCTGCCGTGAAGGGCTTCTCGCCGCGAACATAGCGGTGACCGTCCCATGCACCCTTAGACTGCCAACCATTGACCTGGAAGCGAGCAGCAAACCACGGGTTGAACTGATAGCCAAGACCGAGCTGTACATTAGGAGACAACAGCTTGTCGAACTTAGCCTCACCCAGCGTGTACTGCGCACCACCCTGGACGTCCAAGAACAGATGGGACTTGAACTTCACGGTTACATCCTGATGGTCGAACTCCTGAACCGTGCGCTGGTCTACGCGGTCAACCACCTTCTCGAATCGCTGTGCAGAAGCACTCAGGCCAATCCAGGCCAGTGCTGCCACCAAAAACAATTTCATCTTCATAATTAATCTGTTTTAAAATTATTAATATGTTTCTTGTCGTATCTTCTCTTTAAGTTCTTACTTGATCACAACCTTCTTGCCATTGATGATGTAGACACCCTTCTTAGAGGTATTGTCCACGCGACGACCCTGCAGGTCGTAAATGGTCTGGCTCTCGTTATCAGTGGTTATATCGATAATGGTAGCATATTGGTTCTTGATGGCGTAAGAAGCAAGCATACCCTTCGCATTGACGATGCAGTCCTCAGGATTGACACTGTCATGGTCAGCCAACCATAATCCGTAGTTAGCATCACCAAAGGCGGCATCATCGACAAAGTAACCATAAATACCACCATGATTGTCCAAATCACCGGCTTGCATCGGGGTGTCTGGCACGAACTTCATGGCATACGTCCCGGCAAACTCAGAACCATAGTCTGCGGCAAAATCAGGATACTCTACAAAACGACCAGTCATAGCCATACCGCCTGACAAGGTGTCTCTAACTCTTACCTGTGCCTCAGGATTAGGAATAAGTCCGGAGAACATGAAGTCGTACACGTAAACGATCAGTTCGTTCAAGTCAACATCTGCATAGTACTCTGAGGTACGTATCTTGTCTGCAGGGAAGTAGATCATGAAACTATTGTACCCATAGATAAAGTCGGGATCCGTGCTGCTTTTCTCCTTGATAGAGAAGGTGGCGGTCAGTTCCACATCATTCACGGTCTTTCCTTCATCAGCAAGCTCGTAGGTGAACGTTCCCTTCGGGACAACCAACGTGTACTTGTTGCCGTATGCCAGACCATTGGTATTGACACTGAACTCGGTATCAGACTTCTTTGTCAGGATAGTACTGCCAAAGGGAACATCCTCACCAGCCTTGTCACCCTCAGCATAGATATAGTAGGGCTTGGCATCAGTAGCTAACGTAGCCTTCTTCACACCGCCGATGGTCAGCACTAATTCCTCACCGGGCTTAGTAAGTTCTGCCTTTGACAAAGTGGCAGTAGGCGTTACATATTCTGGGCCAGGACCAGGGCCAGGGCCAGCACCTTCATCCTTGACAGTGAAGAAACCAGTCATCTCGATTTCCTTAATCTGCTTACCTGTAGGAGCAGTATAGCTGAACGTTCCAACAGGTAATACCAACTGATAAAGGCCTGCTACCAATCCTGCGGTATTCACAGAGAAGACATTGTCAGTCTCAGTCGGCGTCAGGATGCCCTCTGTAAAGTTGACCTTCATACCATTCAAGGTAAAGAAAGGCAGACTACCATCAGCAATAGTGGTCTTGGTGGGACCATGAACAATCAACATCAGCTCATCACCTGCATGGTCAATGGAATCAGAAGGACGGAATCCAACACTGGGATAGATATAGTTACCGGGATCAGGTTCGGAAGTCTCCAAGAAGATGAAGGCATTAGAGAGGGTATTACCGAACTCTAAAGGCATGCTCGGGTCGGAGGCAATACCGTTTGTCTCGTAGTTGAGCAATGCATAGACAGCACCCTCAAGACCATTGGCATGCTTGCCGAGGCTACCAAAGATCGTAAACTTACCTAACAGCGCCTCAGCACTGGCACCCTCTACACTGCTGGCCACGAACTTAGCCAAAGTCAGCTTGTTCACGTCAGTCAGTTCATCCGTCAGATTCTTATCAGAGGTAGCATCGTAGTTGGGCAGACTGGTCAAGACATGCAGGAACTTACCTTCCTTCGTCTCAAACACGATAACATTGCCTTCAATAGAACTTACCTTGAATGCACCAGCGGCATAGACATCGGTATCAATCAGCACCTTCGTCTGGTCCTCATTGAAAGCCAAGTAAAGCATCTTGTTCTGAGCATTGACACCAGCGATCTTATACCACTTGCCAACCACAGGCATGTTAACCTCTGTCTCATTGTAGAACGCGGTCATGGCTTCAGCTAAAGCCTCGTCCGTAGGAGTCTCCTCTGCATAGACCAGAGCCTCAAGTGCCTTGCGGGCTGCGCTCTCGGCTGTCGGATAACCGACACCAGACTGTTGCAGCAAAGCCTTGGCAGCCTTCATGGTCTCAGAGTCTTGCGGATTGGGACCAGGACCTGGATCAACCTGCGAGCCGTCTACCGTATAGTTCAGCACGAGAGCCTCGTTCCAACGGTCTTCCACCTCATCACCCATAAACGGATTGTGGAATAGTCCGGCAGGAATCTCTACCTTCCACGTACCAGCATCAACAATGGCACCATACTCATGGGAAATTGTTGCCACATTCTTGTCGACAGCTACCGAAGCCGGGAAGGTAAGCGTACCGTCAGTCTGTGTGAACTTCACACTACCGGTACCTAACTTGACAAAGTTATCGAATGTCAGTTTGATAGCCTGCGGCAGTTCACCAATTGTACTGCCCGATGCAGGATCAACGGACTTCGGGTTAAAGGTATCGCGTTTAGACAACACATTGAAGTTAACAACGATACTGGACGCGTTGCTTGCACCCTCAGAAGTCGTGAAGGTGTGAGCCGGTACAGTAACGGTGAATGTGCCGTCATAATCGATGGTCTTGGGAGAAGTCAGGAGCACGGTGCTGCCATAGGACTGGGCCGTCATAGAGAGGCTACCGTTAATACCGGTTCCTGTAAGTGTAATATTAGAAGAGCTGTTCACACTATTGACAGAAGTGTTGAAATACAGCTCCATGTTTTTGAAGGCAGCAACGGTAGAACCGCTTTCAGGTTTGCTCGACGAGAATACCAACGGAGTGGCAGGTGAGTTGTACTTGACCGTAATCTGATTAATACGGGCGTCTACCGTACCTTGCTGCAAAGTAACAGAAGTCACATTAGAAGAAGTGGCTGTCCACTGGCTGTTAAACGGATCCCATCTCTGAGGCTCACCAGACACAAGTATCAGGCTGTTTGCTCCATTAATATAAAAGGAATTAAGCTGGCAACCGCCTGCAACAGAAACCGTAATATAGCACATCTTTCGTAAAGACAGTGCAAAGAAGTCACCATTTCTATAAATAGCAGCACCGGCGTCACCAGAATTCTTCTTGAAACTAATCGTAACAGGGCCGCTTGAGAAGGTATAGTTGGTAACCTGCATAACATCACCAGTCCCCTGAGGAATTTGATTCTCCGTAAAAGTAGGGTTAGGATTCAGCAACCACGGCTTACTGAAATCAAGCGTGATCTCATTCTCCACCACACCCATGGCTTGGATGGAAATCAAGGTCAGTAAGGACAGTAATAATCTCTTCATGCTTCTTCTATAATATTAGGATAATGAATTTTCAAACTTAAAGATGCTCTTCGTCAATCTCATCCGTAGGTGTCTTCACACAGAGCTTCCACTCTCCGTCAATCTTCACGGGATTGAACATGAACATGATTGTTGCAGGCTGTCCACCAGTCTGCTCGGCAGTGGCAAACGTCACTTCGTACTTCACATCGTTACAGCCTTCCAGCATGAACGAATAGTACTGACGATTGTACTCCTGCACGGGGTAGCGCTTGAACCGCACAGCGTAGCGCTTCTTCACTTCATCCGTCAGAGGCTTCAGTTCCTCTGTAGAATCATTATACTCATAGAGCGATGCTAATACCTGATCAATCTTTTTAGCCTTCAGCTGCTCCATCGCGTTATCGCAGATCTGAAGCATCTGGGTGGTATCCGAAGCAGTCAACATGCTGCGGAACTCCTGGACACGCTCCTCGCGTGACTTTTTCTTGTTGGAACATGCAGTAGCCAAGCACAGGGCTGCTACAGCAATCAATATATAATTTAACTTCTTCATTATTGTTAATTTCCTTTTTTAAGTGGAAAAGAGAGTGCGCCTGCTCTCTGCGAGACGCACTCTCTTGTCAGAGCTTTAGATTATCGTTTGATTAGAATAACCTGTCAATGTCTTAGGGGTTGGGAGTCTCACGACCATGAGTGGTATCGATGTGCCACTTGGTGTAGTACTTCTGAGAACCCCACTCGTAGAAGATGGTGATCGGGATGATTACGTCGAACTCGGTCACGTTGTCACCGTTGTTCTCATAGTAGATCGAACCGAATCTTGCCAGTCTGTCTGTGTTGCGCGGGCTGATACCCATCCAAGCCTCAATAGCGCTCTCACGAGAAGCAGCATTGTAAGCATCTGTTACGAGTCTCCAGTCATCCACAGGAGGAACACCCTGGCGGTAGTTACCGAACTCATCCCAGCCCTCACCGAAGTAAGCGCGAGTAGCAGTCAGGTAAGGTTCGCCAGCCCACAGGTGAGCCTGAGTGGTAACCTGATTCAGCTTCACGAAGGTAGAGGTACTTGCCTGGTGCATGTTGGTCCAGATCTCGCTGGTGCGCATGTCAACCATGAAGCCCTTCACATTGTAGTAAGCCCAGAACCAGAAGTGGTTGTCGTACATGTAACCCTGCTTGCTCTTGTCACCACGCCAGTCGAACAGCTTGAGGTAGTCGAGCAGGTAGATGGTGTTCTCGTTAGTGTTAGCATCCAGAGCAGCCTTGATCGGAGTCTGATTCAGGTTGATAGGACGCTCCCAAGAAGCGAGGAATGTAGCAATCGGAGTGTACTTATGAGGATCAACAGGAGCAGCGATGTACTGGCTCAGACCAGTCGGGGTCCAGTTGTCTTCATAGATGTTACCATCGTGCTTGTAGTTGTCGCCGAGCTGCAGAGCCTTGTCAAGAGCCTCGCTGTACTCATCGTACTTCTCCTGCTCAACATACAGAGCGATATCGCAACCGTTGTTAGCAACAACACCAACCCATGCGCGGAGCTGCTTGTTGATGAACTGACGAGCGTTCTCGAAGTCGCAACCGTCAATCTCACCAGCGGCATTACGCTTCATCGGATAACCGAGAGCATTCAGCACATCGTAGCATACCAGGTTCTCCTTAGCAATACCAGCCTTCACATCGGCAGCAGTTGCATCCAGAGGCAGCCAGTGGATCAGCTCGATCTCACCTGCGCGGTACCATGTGGTATGAGTAGCGTCGTCCTTATACTGCTCGTAGCGGTTCAGACGTGCAACCGGAGTGTACTCCTTAGTCTTGTGGTTGTAAGCATAGAGTATAGTATCATTGAATACACCGTCGTTGTAGCGGATAGCGCACTCCTGCAGGTTCTTCTTCAGATCAGTCTCCTTCCAGCTGTGAGAATCATACTTCTTGATGGTAGCAACATCCGGTGAGAAGTGGATGTAGTCGCAGAATCCACCGCTCAGGTAACGACCGTCAGCCAGGTTGTTGGTAGCACGTACATTGCTGGTGTTAGCGGGCTTGCCCATGGTGTGACGATACGGATACGGGCTTGTAGCGGGCTCAAGAGCGTTATGAGTATGCCACTCAGAGTTGTTGATGTACATGTTGTCATAAGTGTGCTGATATACGAACTTGCAGAAGAGCTTGTCGTAATCGCTGCCATTCTCCCAGATATCCAGTGCACCACCTGCAACAGGAGCAGGAATCTCAAACTTACGGCCAGAGGTCGGCTCCTTATAGCGCTTAGCACCGCCGTCGTTAGTGTTCCTCGGAGTGATGGTGTAAGTGGTCAGACCCTGAGCATCAGCGTAACCATTGATCATAGTCTTGCAGGTGATCTCATAAGTCTTCGGAGCGAAGTAGTACTTAGCGTGACCGCAGTAGCCACCACCAGTCAGTGTGAAGTGGTTCTCGATACCGTCAGCGGTCATGGTGCTGCTTACGTAGCTGATCCAGCGCTGATCCTTAATTGTCCAGTTGTCACGCGGAGCCTGGATGTCGAAGATGATGCCAGACCATCCGTTCTCCTGACCCTGCTGATACTTGAACCAGTAGTTATCAATCTTCTCCTTATACTTCAGAGCAACAGCCGGGCGCTTCAGGATCAGAGTCATCTTCACCCAGAGGTACGGATACGGTGCGCTGTAGTTGTTCTCGGGACGGCCACGACGCTCGTCCTTAGCAACGAACTTGAACCAGCGGACAACCTTCACACCATCGGTCAGAGCCTCAGGCTTGTCATGAGTCAGATACTCAATCTCTTCCTCGTTCAGGAACCAAGCGTAAATGTGGTTGGTAGTACCCTGTCCATTCGGATAGTAAATGGCATTACCCAGATCCTTGTTCTCGAACTCGTTGCTGGTCTCCAACCAGTTCTCACCGTTACCACGCGTCGGGGGCAGACCATAGCCAGCGGCATCAGTTCCGTTACCACCGTCACCCTTACCATAGATATTGGTACCGAAGTTATAGATCTTCAGCTGATAAGCACGCTGGTGAGCGTCGTCAATACCAGGAACGTCAACGTCGAATGCGTTCGGAGTCACATACTTCTGGTCGGTCGGGAGCACCGTGCCACCGTCCTTACATACTGCCCAGTAGTAGTCGTCGAACGACAGAATCTCCATACCTGCATTGTCAACAGCACCGTCGACAACGAAGCGACCCTTCAGCTTCTCGGAGAGGATGTACTTCGAGAACTCAGACCATGTGGTGTAGTGTCTGATAGGATCACAGAGATTGAACTGATAAGGATACTCAGGATAGTTGTCAATCGTGAGGTTCAGCGGAGTGTAGTTGATGTGGATGAGGATATAACCATCCAGCAGGACATCACCCTTACCAGCCTCAGTACCGGTCTTCAGCAGGACGCGAACCAGCGGCTCACGGTCTACGGAAGTAGTGCTGCGCTCGTTGATAGTCTTACCAGCAGCATTGACATTCTTAGCAATCAGGACACCAGTTGTACTGTAAGAGTTGTTATCCCACTCGATAACCTCACCAGCACCCTTACCTTCGCACCAGTCAGAGAATGCAGCATAGTGAGAGTCGCTGGTCTTGTTCGTACTGGCCTTGTACTCAATCATCTGGTACTCCCAGTGCAGACCCCAAGCCTCAACTTCGTTGTTGTGGAGGACCATAATGTCATAGCACTGCGGGTTGTAGATACCAGGAGTCAGCTCGCGCTTCTTCAGGTTCTCACGCAGATAGTGTACACCAAGGTAAGGCTTCAGATCGATACCAGAAGCATCCTCAGCATAGAGCTCGAGAGCAGCACCGTTAGGATCGGCCAGAGCCTCCTGCGGAGAGTCCCAAACGTGGATACGGTCGTTCAGACAGTTGCGATACTCGTCAACAGCCCAACCTTCCTCGTCACCGATACGATCGGGAACAGGATTGTCAGCGCGGTTCGGGCCAAGCTCGGGATAACCGGGCATAGTGGGCTCGATGTACATGGGCTTCTTGTCCCAAATCAGACCCTCAAGCTGAATGTGAGTCGGAACGATCAGAGCGTAGTCAGAGGTAACCATGTCCTCAACACCGTCGGTCTTATCCATCTGGAAAGCAACCGTGTTATCGGTGTTGTTGTCAATGAAGCGATAACGTGTCCAACCATACCAGCAGTTGTGGCCAGTATTGTTGTTGTTTACACCACCGTAACCTTCAATAGTCTTGTCACCAGCGTAGAGAGTGCCAGGAGCACCACCAGGAACAGCATCCTCATGGCTCTGCTCGGGATAGCTTACGCTGCTGTCAATATTACCATTCGGGTTGATGGTCTCGTCTGTGGGCCAGGGAGCCAGGTTGTCCGGGTGAACAATCTGAATACCAGTGTAGAGAACACCGCTACCATCCTTGTGGAAGGTACCCTTGCTATAAGAATAGTGACGGGTTGCACCAGAACCTGTGAATGCACGAGAGTCGAAGAACTCCTTCGTAGCCTTCACCTGAATCTGAGTGGCACCATTACCAACAGCTGCACGGGTGTTGTAGTAAACTACATCCGGCTCCAGAACGTTGAAGTGAGGAGTATTCTCATCGAAGTCAACCGTAGCACTTGACGGATTCAGGTGATACTCAATCTGCCATGCGGGACCATAAATGAACTCATCATCACCCCAGTTGGGCTGACGCCAGTAGATACGATTCTTGGGCTTACCAGAACCCAGAGCGTCTGCATCAGCAGTGCTGCGAACGAAACCAGTCACGATGCGACCACCGTTCGTGGTGATGCCACCGTAAGCAGAAACGTTGTTAGCATCCTGACGGCCATCGTCATAGTCATAGTGACGATACAGCAGGTTGGGCAGGTAGTCCCAGCTCAGGTCTTCCAGATCATGACGATCGCCCAGAGCAGGATCTTCCTCGATAGTTGTTCCGTGGTGACCAGTGTTCAACCAGGTCTTAGCGAGAGTAAACGGACGCAGAATGGTGTCACCAATCCAAGGATACTCGATGCTCTCAATACCGTCGAGGTAGAGATGAGGAACGAATACCATAGACTTCAGAGCACCAGCCAGCGAAACAGCAACCATCTTCAGCGGGCCGTCACCACCCTCAACGCCATAGAAGTAGAGATAGGTCTCAGTCTTCACAGCAGTGATGATGTTGGTGGGGCTGTCAGAGTTGACAACGAAGCTGATAGTGGTGTGCTGAACGAACTCACCGTCCTTGTACAGGTCGAAGCAACCAGTCTCAGCATTGGGTACATAGTAGATACCCTCGCCAGCGCTGGTGCCCGGCTCGCCCTTGGTACCAAGAGCATAGTACTCAGTCTTTTCGCCGTTCTTGTACCAGAAACCGTCAGCACCGATCTCCCAGGTAGAACCGTCAGTACCGTTGACGCCGTCACGACCGTCCTTACCATCCTTACCGTCTTTACCGTCCTTACCGTCTTTACCATCCTTACCAAGAGCATAGTAATCGGTACGGACACCGTCCTGATACCAGTAGCCGTCAGGGCCGATAGTCCATACGGTACCGTCCTTGCCGTCCTTGCCGTCGACGCCGTCCTTACCGTTGGTAAGCTCGAAAGAGGTACCATCGCTCAAGACAACCGTCACACCGCCAGTGGTCTTCGTAACACTCGTGATGACAGATCCGCTGTTGATCAGCTCCTGGATCTTCACGATTGCTGACTTGTTGGCATCAATCTGAGCCTGCAGGTCGGCAATGTCATCATCGTAGTCCTTACAAGACACGAACGTACTTGTGGAAGCAATGAAGAATGCTCCCAGAAGTAATGCACTCAAAATCTTTTTGTTCATACGATTTAATTTAATTAATTAATAAAAAAGAAGTTATTTGTTCACTAATTCTCTCATGCTTTTACCCGTGTCTCATGCGCCGAGTCACGTTTTTGGATGCAAATATAGGCATTAATTCTATAACTTGCAAGGATTTTTGCACATTTTTTTAAAAAAGTGCCGAAAAAATTGATTTTTTCCATGTTTTGGAGTAAAATCGGGCTGTTTTTGGCTCATTTTTTGTTTTTTTTAAGAGTACAACTTGTATCCGTTATTTTTTTACCATATTTTTGCAATACCTTATTAATATATTAGAAGGGAGGTCCCCTTTTGTTGATTATTTCTCGTTTGTTGGAGTCAAGAGGCGGAGTGTTGTGCTCCGCCTCTGCTCGTACCCAGACCCGGGCTCGAACCGGGATGGGTTTCCCCACTGGTGTTTGAGACCAGCGCGTCTACCGATTCCGCCATCTGGGCTTTTGACGGGTGCAAAGGTACAAATAAAAATTAAGAAAGAAGAATGAAGCATGAAGAATTTTAAAAAAAGATGTTATTTTTTGTTCGGAAGGAATATTTTTCGTATCTTCGTGGCATGAAAACAAACAAACTCATCTAAATACTTATGGAATTCAACAACAGAAACTACTGTGTGATACTGGCAGGCGGCAAGGGACGCCGCCTCTGGCCATGCAGCCGCGAAGACTATCCCAAGCAGTTTATGGACTTCTTTGGTGTCGGACGTACTCAGCTTCAGCTGACATTCGACCGCTTCAACAAGATTCTTCCCAAGGAGAACGTCTTTGTGTGTACCAACCGCGAATATGCTCCCTTAGTACGTGAGCAGCTTCCCGAGCTGCATGAGGAGAACCTGATGGTAGAACCCGTAAACCGAGGTACGGCTCCGAGCGTTGCCTGGGCGAACATGCGCATCTGCCGTCGCAACCAGCGGGCGAACACCGTGATAACACCTTCCGACCAATTCGTGATGAACGAAGATGCGTTCTACAAGAATATGGAAGAAGCGTTTGACTTTGTGGCGCACCACAACATCCTGCTGTCGATGGGAGTTCAGCCTACGCGACCGGAGCCAGGCTACGGATATATCCAGAAAGGTGAACAGATGGAAACCAAGGATGTGTACCAGGTGAAGTCGTTCACGGAAAAGCCTGAACGCGACTTTGCTCAGCTATTCATGGACAGTGGGGAGTTCCTCTGGAACACGGGACTGATCCTGTCACGCTCCCTCTACCTGAACGACTGCTTCCGCCAGCTGTTCCCCGACGTGTTGAATCAGTTGGACGGACATCTGGCCGACTACACCATTGAGAAGGAGATGGCCTTCGTCAACGAGTTCTATCCCTCCTACCCCAATCTCAGCATCGACCAAGGTGTGCTGGAACGCTGCGACAATGTGGGCGTCATGCGGTGCGACTTCGGATGGGCCGACCTTGGCACGTGGCATGCCATCTACGAGTGCATGAGCAAAGGCGAGGGTGACAATGTGGTAATAGACTCTGAAGTGATGATAGAGGATTCGTCCAACAACGTCATCAAATTGCCGAAAGGCCGTATTGGTGTCATCAATGGACTGGACGGCTACATCGTGGCGGAGAACAACAACGTCCTGCTGATTTGCAAGAAAGGCGACTCGTCGGCCTTAGTCAGAAAGTATGTGAACGAAGTACAGATCAAATACGGCGACGAGTATGTATGATTCAGAAGCGATAGCGAAGCTGGAAGAGGAAGTCGGTGACGGAGGAGGCATCAATCTGCTGCAGTCCGGTAGAAATCACGGCACGGTCAAAATAGTTGGTCGTGCCGATTTTCACGATCGTCATGAAGTGCCCGATGTCAGCACGCGCCATCAAGGCATAACGGATGCCATGACCATAGTACATCGGCATGGAATACTCATGAAGCACAGAGCGCTCATACTGGTAAAGCCGGCTGTCGTAGTCATCGGTATGGAACCACGCCACATTGGCGGCAAACTGCAGACGGCGCAACTTCCACACCGCCTGCTCGCTGAGCATCAACCCCTGACTACGCTCTCCATGGGATGTCACAGTAACGGCATCGGCCTGTGTCGCCAAGGTCAGGGTGGTCATCGGCAAGAGCGTTGCCCGCAGACGGGCACGATGCTCGGGGCGATTTTGTAAAAGCGTATGTTCAGCATTGTCACGCTGCCTAAGATGGAAGCGATAACGACCTTCTACAGACCACCTATTATATAATACGCGCGCACGCGCGAGAAAATCGAAGGCATCGCTCGGAGCACTGACCAGATAGCGAGGCCAAGGGAAATGGACGTAGTCGGCATACGCTTGCAGCAGGAAGGCGCGCAAAGGCGTCCATGTGGCTCCCAGATAGACGCCATGTTCGTTCTGTACACTGCTCCCCTCGCTGAAGCTATGGGCACGAAGGGCAGTATAGCGCTTGTCATAGTAGCGGTGAAGCGCCATGAGCGACCACTGTTCAGACAGCCGGAAGCTCAGCACGTGGAGGGCAGCGAGGGCTGCATCAGCATTGAGAGCCGTTTCACCACTGAACGAAAGGCGGGAATTGGTATAGCTGTAATCGATGCTGGCATTGAGGAAATTGTTGCCTTCCTGCGCATATTGCTTGTAGACAGCCTGCTTCTGAGGATGGAGGGGGCGGTCAAACCGGGTATAGACGAGGTTGGCATTGATGAAGGCCATAGCATTCCGCATAGGAACCTGATAGGAAAAACGAGTTCCGAAGTCAGCCGCATGGGTATTGTGCCTTTTAGCAATCTCGGTAGGTGTCCGATGGTAGGCGGTCGTCAGCAGGGTACGGACAGAGCCGTCATCATTCAGTGTAGCATCACAAGGGCGGAAAGAAGCGAACGCACTGGCCTTCCAATGGGGTGAAAGACGGACAGTAGCCGCGGCCCCTTGCAGATAGCTATCCTCCGACCGCGAGGAGTGAGCCGTCAAAGTGTGACTGCTACGTCCCAGAGACTGCAGTGTCATGAGCTTACCCAATGAGAAGCCCATGTTCATCACCAGTCCCATACCCATCTGAACACGGTACATCCCCAAGTTCAGTTCCTCGAATCTCCCCATCTTTCGCAACTGGAAATAGTAGGAATAATGATCGTAACCCAGACGATTGCAGTTGGCAAAGAAAGGCTCGCCGGCGTCCTGTGCTCCTGTCAGGCCGAACTTGACGCGGTCGCTATAGGCAAACTGATAGCGCAACGTGTGACGATAGGGATAGCCTACATAGCCGTTACGGTCGCCATGTCGCTGATAGGCAGGAACTTTGGCGGTCAGCATGAGGGTCTGCTTACCGTATTTCCTGACTGTCTCAAGGTTCAGGTGCGACGTTCTTTCCTGTTGGGGGCCTGCCTCGACAAAACAGGCAAGCAGAAGACGGGTATCGCGATCAATGCTGGGAATCATCTGCAGTTCACTAAGGGTGCGCATGACACCGTAACGGTGCAGATAAAGCATGATGTCCTCCACCTGCTGGGCTGAGAGGAAGGGCAGCTGTTCAAGCTGCTCGCGAGTGACCTGATTGATGTTCAGTTTCGTATCTGCCAGATCTTCAAGCAGTTCCATAGTCTCCTCGCCATACGTCTCATCGACATCCTCGACGGTCATCC
>Ga0265298_10005310_pt1 | contig 16227 bp, 8 predicted proteins | sample AusTroGonzalo_MG_3_FD_193486 | JGI IMG/M metagenome (GOLD analysis project Ga0265298, IMG submission 193486) | Bovine rumen microbial communities from tropical cattle in Woodstock, Queensland, Australia - Gonzalo_01 | ecosystem: Host-associated > Mammals > Digestive system > Stomach > Rumen ... | reverse complement strand
GCTAGGTCAGTGTCTCGTGGCGGACGGCGGGCACCAACTGACCTAGCGGGAGACGGCATGAAGGACCTCATCATCATCGGCGCCGGCGGTTTCGGACGCGAGCTCTTCAGCGCGACGCGCGAGGCCGTGGGCTTCGGCGAACAGTTCCGCGTCAAGGGCTACCTCGACGCCAACCCTGCCGCCCTCGACCGCTTCGCCGGCTATCCGCCTATCCTCGGCTCGCCCGAGGACTACAAGCCCGGCCCCGACGACGTGTTCATCACCGCTCTCGGCAACATCGCCTCCCGCAAACGCTGCGTGGAAATGATCGAAGGGCGCGGCGGCTCCTTCATTTCCATCATCCACCGATCCGCCTCGCTCGGACAGAACGTCACAGTGGAGCCAGGCTCGTTCATTGCGCACAACGTGGTGCTCACGGTAGACATCTCCGTGGGACGCCATACAGACATCTTCCACGGCACGGAGATCGGACACGACACTACCGTCGGCAACTTCGCGCACATCTATTCGCTCTGCTCGATCGGCGGGAACGTGCGGATTGGCGACGGCGCGTCGGTATATCCCGGCGCGCGCATCGTCCCCAGCCGTTTGATCGGCGACAACGCGGTCGTCGGCATCGGCAGCGTGGTGCTGCTCAACGTCATGCCCGGCGCCACCGTGTTCGGCAACCCCGCCGCCCCAATCAACACCAACTTCAAATAAGAAAGGTATCGCATGAAAAAGAATATCGTTCTCATCGTCACGCTCGGCGCGGCTTTTGCGGCAGCCGCGGCAGTCACAGCGGACTTCACCAAGACGACCGCGAAGTTCCGTCCGGCCCTCCACTCCTCAGGCTACGCCCCGAACTTCGAGCGCGCCCACCAGGCCGTATGGGACGACCGGCTCAAGGAGATGAACTTCGACTACGTGCGCTCGCACGACCTCGGCCTCATCAACTGCGGGTGCCGAGCCTTCGACGTGCAGTACGTGTTTCCGCTCAAGCACCTCGACCCGAAGGATCCAAAGAACTACTTCTTCGACACGACCGACTTCATGGTCGACCTCCAGTACGCCATCGGCCAAAAGCCGTTCTACCGCCTCGGCACGTCGATCGAGCACACGGGCCTCATCCACTTCGCAGCCGAGATACCGAAGGACTTCGACCACATGGCCGAGGTCTTCGCGGGAATCGTGCGCCACTACGAGAAAGGCTGGGGAACCCCCGACGGCAAGGTGCGCCCAATCAAATACTGGGAGATATGGAACGAGCCAGACGGATCCAACAACATGTGGAGCTTCAACGGCGGCGTCAACGACCGCGACCCGAAGAACAACCGCAACGCCGAGCGCCGCGAGCTTTTCGTCAAGTTCTTCGTGAAAGTGCTGAAGCGCCTGAAGAGCGAGTTCCCGAACGTCAAGGTCGGCGGCCCCGCGCTCTGTTCCATGCGCGAGGACTGGTTCCGTCCAATCCTCCGCGCCTGCAAGGCCGAGGGCCTTCGGCCAGACTTCCTCTCGTGGCACTGCTACAGCAACGACCCCAACCGCATGTTCAAGATGGTCGAAGATGCCGACAAGATGTGCAAAGAGGAGGGCTTCGACGGACTCGAGTTCATCATCAACGAGTGGCACTTCCTCTGCAAGGCCGGCTGGGGCAAGAACGCGAAGCGTCGCGCGCCTGACAACATGAACGACATCAACTCCGCCTGCTACTCGCTCACCATCCTCTCCCGCCTCCAGACCTCCCGCTACGACCAGGCCTACTTCTACGGCTGCCGCTTCTACGGTAACTGGGGCTTCTTCAACTACGAGACGAAGGAGCTAAACAAGAGCTTCTACGCAATGAAGACGTTCGGCGAGATCAAGAAGCACAGCGCCGACATCTGCGAGAGCTCGAGCACGGACAAGGACGTGACCGCCTTCGCCACAAAGAGCGCGGACGGGAAGAAGGCCTTCCTGCTCGTCACCGACTACTACGGCCGCGACATGCACATCCCCGTTTCGGTGAAGGGCGTCGAGGGCGCGAAGAAGCTCAGCGCGCGCGTGCTGAGCTTCGAGAAGGACCTCGAACCGGTTCCCGTCAAGGTGAAGAACGGCAAGTTCACGCTCGACAAGCCGGACGCCTACTCCGCCGCGTTCCTCGTCACGTTCGACCTCTAGCGTCTTCGCGGCTTGCGCCTTCAGCGTGAGGAGAAGCCATGCGTAATCAAACCAATGTTCGTTGGACGGCGCTGACCAGGAGAGCCGCCATCCTGGCGGCGGCGTTGTGCGCGGCGGCCGCGTGCGCGGTTGAGGTGAAGGTGGACTTCTCGAAGGAGGTCGGCCCCGTCAAGCCGATGCACGCCGTGGGGCAGCCGCCGATCCTGGGCCAGCGCGACTTCCAGCTCTTCCGCCTGCTGAAGGAGGCGGGCGTGCCGTACTCGCGTCTGCACGACATTGGCATCACGCGTCCGCACATGGTGGACATCCCGAACATCTTCCGGAACTTCGACGCGGATGAGAACGATCCCGCGAGCTACGACTTCTACTTCACGGACCGGATGATGGAGGCGCTCATCCGGAACAACGTGGAGCCGTGGTTCCGCCTCGGCGTCTCGATCGAGAACTACTGTAAGGAGAAGGCGTACTACATCTATCCGCCGAAGGACTACGCGAAGTGGGCGCGCATCTGTGAACACGTGATCCGCCACTACACGGAAGGCTGGGCGGACGGCTATCGCTGGAAGATCACCCACTGGGAAATCTGGAACGAGCCGGACAACCGGAAGGACCTGATCGAGAACCAGCAGTGGCGCGGCACGTTCCCGCAGTTCTGCGAACTATACGCCGTGGCGTCGCGCCACCTCAAGGCGAAATTCCCGCATCTGAAGATCGGTGGATATGGTAGCTGCGGCTACCGTCTGCTCTCCACGCCGGAGGAGAAGCGCGACAATGACATGTACCACCGCGTGCAGTGCCTCTACGACTTCCTCGCCTTCGCGAAGAATGAGAAACTGCCGCTCGACTTCTTCTCATACCACAGCTACCTCGCGCCGAGCGACACCGTCTCGCACGTGGCGATCGCCCGCAAGGCGCTGGACGACGCCGGCTACACGCATACGGAGCTCTCGCTCAACGAGTGGCTGCCCGTCCCGACGCGCAAGACGCTGGGCACCGCCACGCAGGCGGCGAATGTCTGCGCCGAGATGCTGGGCCTCCAGCGCACGCCGCTCGACTCGGCAATGATCTACGACGCCCGCTGCGGTATCGGAATCTTCTCGCCGCTCTTCAACCCGTTCGACTACAAGCCCCACAAGGCCTACTACGCGTTCAAGGCGTTCAACGAGCTGTATAGGCGCAAGACGGAGGTGCAGTCGTCGTCCAGCGATCCGTGGCGCACATGGGTGGTGGCAGCGCGCGGGGAGAAGGACGGCGCCGTGGTGATCGCCCACACGGGTGACGACGAGGTGCCGTTGGCGCTTGACATTATCGGTCGCGCAGGAGCGCGACCCTCCCTGCGTGACATGGGCGGTCGCAACAAGTTGCGACCCTCCCCATGTGGAGGCGTCGTGCGCGAGTACCGCATCACGGACGAGACGCGTACGAACGAGATCGTGCCCCTGCCCGCCACGCTCCCGCCGCATTCCTTCCTCGTTATGATCGTGACTGCCAATGGGCACGATTACGCAGGAAATGACTAATCGTGCCCAGTTCTAGGCGAGCGAAACAGGGCACGATTATGAAAAAAACGGATAATCGTGCCCGTTTTGTATTGACTTCATACGAACGAAAATGATACAATTGTCCGCGTTGGAGGCAAAAGATGAAAGATTTCTTTGGCAGAGAAGAGCTGTTAGCCGCCTTGAAGCCCCTGTGGGCCAAGCATGTTCCATCGCTAGTCACATGCCGAGGGAGACGACGTATTGGGAAGTCAACGCTCATTGAGGAATTTGCCTCTCGCAGCGGTGCGTTCTTCATCAAAATCGAGGGACTGCGCCCTAAGGCAGGATTTACCAACAAGGACGAACTTGCCTATTTTGCCTCCTCCCTTGCTCGTCAGACAGGATGCGACAAAACGGTGCCGGAAGATTGGCTCTCGGCGTTTGCGCGACTTGATCGCGAGATCCCGGACGGCAAGCGCACGGTCGTGCTATTGGACGAGATATCTTGGATGGCGTACTACGACAAGACCTTTCCCGAAGTGCTCAAGACGGCATGGGACGATCTGTTCAAGAAACATCCAAAGTTGGTCCTCGTCCTTTGCGGAAGCGTGTCGATGTGGATCAAGGAGAACATCATCGACAATGGTGCGTTCGCCGGACGCCGGTCGTACGATCTGACGGTGCCGGAACTGCCGCTTTCCGACTGCGTGAAGTTTTGGGGGAAGTCGGCCAAGCGTGAAAACGCCAATGACATCCTGGATGTCCTTTCCGTGACCGGCGGCGTGCCAAGATATCTCGAAGAGATCAATCCGGTGTTTTCCGCCGATGAAAACATCAGGCGTCTCGCCTACCTCCCGAAAAGCGTCCTAGCGGAAGACTTTGAGGACATGTTCCGCGATGTCATCACGGGTGAACCCGGCATTCGGGCGGACATCCTACGTGTACTCGTCGGCGCCCCGAAGAACGTATCCGAGATCTCCGAAGCGCTCGGCAAGAAGAAGAACGGACACCTGTCGGATGCGCTCGAAGAACTGTCGGAGGCAGGCTTCATCGTCGCCGACCAGGGAGTCAACCCTGCAACGGGTAGCCTCGCCAACTCGCTCCGCTACAGGCTGAAAGACAACTACGCGCGGTTCTATCTCCGCTATATCGAACCCGTCGCCCGCATGGTAGAGAGCGGAGCCTTCGCGTTCACGTCGCTTGACCAGCTGGGAGGGTGGAGCGCCGTGAAGGGACTCGCGTTCGAGAATCTCGTGGTGAACAATTTCCGTGAACTTCTTGCGCCCTTGGGGTTGGAGCGTTCCCTGGTTCTCTCTGCCGCACCGTTCCGCCGGGACAGCCGTTCGGGAAACGGCGGCACGCAGGTAGACCTTATGTTGCAAACGGCTCTCAGCGTCTATTTCGTAGAGGTCAAGCGGCAGGCCGAGATCGGACGAGAGGTCATAGACGAAGTCGCCGAGAAAGTAAAACGTGTTCGTGTGCCGCGCGGGAAGGCTGTCAAGACCGCCCTCGTGTACAGCGGGCATCTTGCGCCCATTGTCGAGGCGCAAGGCTACTTCAACGCGGTGATTGACATGCGCGACATCCTCTTCTGAAGGGTGGCGTACCGTCTGTATGGTCGTGACCGCGCAAGTCCTCCCTGACCCGAAAATTGCAATTGGCAATATGGGCGGGGTATGGTAAGATGTGGGTACTTTTCACGGAATAAGGAGATGAGACCATGAAAAAGGTTCTGATGACGGTTGCGGCGATGGCGGCGACAGGCGCGTTCGGCGGCGTGTTCGACGACTGCATCTATCTGTTCGAGGGCGGACTTGACGCCAACGGAAACGGTCAGGCCGCAACGGGCGAGATTCGCGACGAACTGCACGCGAACCCGTCACACGCCAACAACCAGGGAACCGTCTACGGATATGCCGATGGAGCCATCTTCCGCAACGAGCCCGTCCCGTACCAGAGCGCCGGCATCTCAACGCAGAACGTTCAGTGCCTTTACTTTACGCAGCCGAGGAAGATAAACGGCTCGACAACCAACTTCTATCCGAACATCATCAAGATGCCGTTCCTGGCCGACGCCTGCCCCACGAACATCTACACCGGCGTGTTCCGCGTCCGGCTCGACAGAGACCCACTCGGTAACAATGCCGCTTGGCTGATGAACTTCGGCTACACGAAGAATTCGAACGGGCAAGGCTTTCTGTTCGGCTTTTCGTGGAACGCCAACTCCAATGCCTACGTCATGACGAGCCATGCAACGGGCAGTTCCGGCAAGTCTTTTGGAGTCGCCGACATTCCCACGAACATGTGGTTCGACGTCGCCGCGGTCGTGACGGGAAACATCGTCACTGTCTATCGGGCGTTTACCGGACGCGGCAGTTCCAAAACCGGTGCGACGGCGGCACTTGACGACGTGCTGTCCATTACCTCCACTTTGAAATCTGACAAAACCTCTTTCCCCAACCTGACGATGGCGCGGGCCAACACGTGGATGGGCGCTCAGGCGGGCTTCACGTCAGAGCAAAACTTCACTACAGCAGATTCCGATGTCAACGCCAAGAAGTATTTCTGCGGATCGGTTCGCCGCATGGCGGTCTGGAACCGTGCGCTGTCGGCAGCCGAGGTGCGCGAGGCGTTCGGGCGTCCGCGCCCCGACATCGTGCGCATCGGCGCGGCGAATGGGAACGCGGACGAGTTCGCGTCCGACGCGGCGGCGACGGCGACGGTCGACGCGATGGGATCGTGGCGCGATCTCCCTGCGAGCTTGCGCGCGGGCGACATGCGCAACGTCACGTTCTCGCTCTCGGCGAACGAGACGAACATGCCGCAGCTCCTGCGGATCAAGACGCTGTCCGGCGACGGGTCCGGGACGCTTCGCGTGTCCCTGAACGGCACGGCAGTGGCGTCGAAGTTGATTGCGGCTGGGCAGACTTTCGTCGCCACCCTGCCGAAGAAGCTATTCGTCAGCGGCGCGAACACGCTCACCCTTACGCGTACGGACGCGGGTGGCACGGCGGTCGATATCGACGCGCTCGCCATCGGCGGCTCCTGGCAGGTGGGGAAGGATGACAGGAAGACCAGCGAGTTTACGTACGGCGTCCCTCTTACGATGTACGACAGCTACGTCAACTCGTACATGTGGAACCGTGCGGCGAACGCGAATAAGAACAAATCGTCCACCATCACCCTGTGCGTGACGGTGCCGGAGGAGGCGGTTGCCCGGTACGGCATGAGATACGAGACCAGGACGGAAAACACCTACGAATTAACGACTACCCCGGACACCAAGCTGACCATCAGCGCGAACGACGTGACGAAGCAGGAGTTCACCGGCCTTGCCGGAAGCGTGTGGCAAGACATTGCGATCGACTTCGCGCCGGGCGAGCTGCATGCCGGCGTGAACACCATCAAGCTGGCTGTCACGAACGGCGGGTGCTACTACTTCGACTTCCACCGCTTCCAGCTAGTACCACCGGTGGACGGCACACTTCTCATCGTGAGATGATCGCCGCCAACACCCAACCCTCCAACTCTCAAACTTTCAAACTCTCAAACCCTCAAACCATGTCCCTCCGAAGGCGAACGTTCATCAAAACGGCGACGGCGGCGGCGTTCGGCGCGGCCGGACCGACGCTTGCCCAAGGCGCCGCCGCGCCCAACCTGCGCGTCGGGATCCTTTCGGACATCCACGTCACGGCCCTTTCGAACGCCGACTGGTTCGAGAAGGCCCTTCGATACTTCGACGGGCGGAAGGTGGACGCCGTGCTCGTCACCGGCGACCTTACCACCTGGAACAAGCTGCCGGAGTTCGAGGCCGTCGCGACCACCTGGTTCAAGGTGTTCCCCGGCGACCGGCGCTCGGACGGCGGCACGGTGACGCGCCTCTTCCTCACCGGCAACCACGATGTGGACGGCTTCTCCTACGCCGGCGCCAGGTTCAAGACGCGCGAGGAGGCCGAGCCGGATAGCTTCTTCTTCCATCGCGACGAGTTCTGGCGGCGTCTCTTCCACGAGGGCTACGAGCCGATCCGCGCGCGGACGGTCAAGGGCTACACGTTCATCCTCCGCAACTGGCACTCTCAGGTTGGACATCCCAGCCTCAAGGCGGGCGACAAGTTCCCCCTTGCGGTCGGAATGCCCGTCGAAGCGAACCCCGCGCCGGCGTTCATCGCGAAAGTGGCGCCCACGCTTCCGGGCGATCGTCCGTTCTTCTATGCCCAGCACGATCCTCTGCCCGGCACGGTGAACCTGTCGTCCATGCGTCCGTTCGACGAGACGGCGAAGGCCCTTGCCGCGTTCCCGAACGCCCTTGCGCTCTCGGGGCACAGCCACTATTCGCTGACGGACGAGCGCTCGATCTGGCAGGGGGCGTTCACGGCGGTCAACTGCTCCTGCGCGCGCGGATTCGCCTTCACGCCGCCCGGACGCGAGAACGGACATTCCACGACCGACGCCAACCGCGATCCGCCGTTCGAGATGGACATGATCGACATCAAGCGCGTGAAGCAGGGGATGGTGATGGAGGTCTACGACGACCACATCACGTTCCATCGGCGCGAGTTCGTCTGCGACCGGCAGCTCGGCCCCGACTGGACGGTGCCGCTCTTTGGCGGGCGCACGGTGCCGCCGAATGGAACGCCGAAGTACGACTTTGCCACGCGAGCCACAGCCGCCCAGGCACCTGCGTTCCCGGCGGATGCCGAAGTCTCCGTGACGGAGATCGACGACGGCCACCGCCGCAACAAGGCCGGCACAAAGCTCGATCCGAAGCCGCGGAAGCAGGTCATTGTGTCCTTCCCGCCAATCGTCACGGGCACCGCGTCGCCCAGCCGCGGGTTCGACTTCTCGGTGACGGCCGAGATGCGCGTCGCCGACATGACGCAAGTGATCCAGGAAAAGCGCGTGTTCTCCCCGAACGTCTACATGGCCGAGGAGGAGGACGTGGAGCCGGTCACGTGCGCGTTCGCGCGCGCCGACATCCCCAAACGGCGAGACGTGCGCTTCGTGGTGTGTCCAATCGACTGCTGGGGCAAGAAAGGCTCCCCGATCGCCTCGCCGTGGCGGCGCTTCGCCACCTGACCGTACCCGAATCCGAGCGGAAGCGCCTCAACCGTCCGCGCTTCGCACAGGAACGTAAATGAGAATAAGTTTCGTTGAAAAGAAAACAACCATGACAACTTATAAAAACTACTTTTGCCATCCGGGCGCAACTGCGCCCGGGTTCAAGAGCGCCGCACGGTTGCGCAGCGAGAAAGAAGAAGTCCACTATGGATAAGAACATTGCAATATCGGTTGTGCTGTTGACCTGCCTGGCGGCAGCGGCGGAGCTTTCCGAGACGGAGGTGGACAGGCTCTGTCCGCCACGCGCAGAGACGGCAGCGGAGTTCAAGGCGGGGACGTATCCTCCTGCGGCGCGGTCCTACCGCGAGACGGCGCTGAGGGCGTTCGCCTACATGGCGTCGCTGCCTGCGATGCGGACGCTTGTCGAGAAGGGCGAGCCGGAGCAGACCTACCAGCACAACGCCTACGTCTCGAAAACCCATGCGGCGCACATCAACCTGATGCTGGAATGGGCACGGCGCGAACCAGCGCGGCGAGCGGAAGCCATGCGCTTCGTCAAGGCGTCCGCCGAATATCTCTTGACGGAGCTGGAGTCGAAGGACGCGCCGCTTGCCTGGTGGCCGCCGACATACGGGCGCAAGCCGCTCAGGCGCGACCCGTCCGACGGCGGCAAGAACCGTCCGTCGATGGTCGGAAACGAGCCGGAGGGAGCTGTCAAGTACCGAGGAGAAGTCATGCTCCTCTACCCTGCCGACGTGGGCGCGGCTTTCGTCGCCTACTACCGCGAGACGCACGACCGCCGGTTTCTCGACGCCGCGTGCGGCATCGGCGAGACCTACCTCAAGACGCGCCGTTCCGACGGGAGCTGGCCGCTCAAGATGCGGCTTGCGACCGGTGAGCCGATCGGCGAGAACACGCTTGTGCCGACGAAGCCGCTCGCTTTCTTCAACGCACTCGCCGAGGCCACTGGGGATGACCGTTGGGCGAAAGCGTCCGATGCCTGCTTCGCATGGCTGGAGGCGCATCCGCTCACGGACTGGAACTGGGACGGGCAGTTCGAGGACATCCAGCCGCGTCCGCCCTACGCCAATCCGACCAAGCACAACGCGGTCGATGCGATGTTCGAGATCCTGCGCCGTTTCCCCCGCGACAAGGCACGCTTGAAGCAGTGCCGCCGGATCCTGCGCTTCTGCGAGAGGCGTTTCGTCTGCTGGGAAAAGCCCGCAAACCATCCGCAGTGGGACGTGCCGTCCGTGCTGGAGCAATACAGCTGCTTCGTGCCGATCGACGCATCGGCGGCGAAGATGATCCGCGCCTATCTGGCACTCTGGAGGGTGACGGGCGAGCCTGAGCTGCTGGCCAAGGCGCGGACGCTCGGCGACACGATCACCCGCGTCCAGACGCCGGAAGGACGCATTCCGACTTTCTGGACGCACGATACGCTCGGACAGCCGATCTACGACTGGCTCAACTGCATGGGGGCGTCAGCCGCCGCGCTGCTGGAACTTGACGACGCGAGCAACAGTTTCCCTGTGATGGCAGGGGGCGATGCAGGACGTTTGCGTCTTCCGCCGGAACGTGTCGCGAAAATCAAGGCGTACCTTGGCGCGCAGGAGTGTCCGATGCCCGAGATCGACGGCGACAACTACGGCAACCGCGAGGGCGTGCCGACGGGGCCGTTCTACTACGGCTTCACGCTCGATCCGCTGGAGAAGCTGAAGGGATTCAAGAAGATCGGCCACCTGCCGTGCCGGGACGCGCGCGACACGTCGTCCACGTTCTTCTCCGCCGGACTGGAGATGGGCAACATGCTCGGCGAGAAGATCGTGCCGTATCTCGCCGCCGCCGGATTCAAGCGCGCCCGCCTCAACTACGCCTGGCGCAAGATGGAGAAGGAGAAAGGCGTCTACGACTTCGCGGAGGCGGACCGGATGGTGGACGCGCTCCGCGCGGCCGGTATCCAGCCGTGGTTCTACGGCGGTTACGGCAACGAACTCTACTATGGCAAGGTGGAGGTGCAGAACAAGCTCTCCTCGTCGTTCTGGGACGCGCCGTGCTATCACGGTCCGGAGGCCGTGGAGGGCTGGAACAACTTCATCCGCGCGCTCGCGCGGCACTTCAAGGGACGCGTGGAGCTCTACGAGATCTGGAACGAGCTGGACGCGCGCTGGTATAAGGACGGCCTCAACGCCCACAAGACGATTGGCGTGACGCAGGCCGCACAGGACTTCACGGTGTTCTACAAGCGGACGATGGAGATCATCAAGGAAATCGACCCGAAGGCGCGCGGGACCATCTCGCTCGGCTCGCTATTTTCGGGTTGGAACGTCGGCCTCGCGCAGGCCGGTCTGCCCGAGGTGCTCGACATGTGGACGTATCACGGCTACTTGCGCGCGCCCGAAGAGGACGTGCGGATGTCGCTTGACCAGGTGCGGACGCTCTACCGCCGCGCGGACGGCTCGCTCCCCGAGATCGCGATGGGCGAGTGCGGACGCGGGGCGGGTCCGGCGCTCACGGCGCGCGTCTCCACGCGCACCGAATACGGACAGGCGAAGTTCGTGGCGCGCCGTCTCTTCTTCGACCGCGCGATGGGGGCGTCGTTCGCGAACATCTTCAACGTCGGCTCGAAGAGCTACGGCATCTTCAAGCTCGAGGACCAGAAGCCGCGGCTCGCCTACTACGTGATCCAGTCCCTCGCGTCGATCTTCGACGGACTTGAGCCGGCGCCCGACCTCGTCTTCTCGTTCAAGCCGCGCGGCCCCCAGACGATGACGCCCCAGGTGGCGTGGAACGCGGTCGAGCGCCATGCCTACCGGCGGAAGGGCGTGCCGCTCTTCGCCTGGTGGCAGCCCGAGCATCTTGACGTCGAGGGCGAGCCGCTGTACGGCAAGCTCGTCGCGCAGTCGGGCTGCGACAAGAAAGACAACCTGCCCAACCCAATCCTGATCGACCCGATCCGGCGGATCGTCTGGGACGTGAAGGGTGCCGTCTGGTCGGGCATTCCCGGCGAAGATCTCATCAGCCTCATCCCCGCGACGAACTACCCGTATATCCTGACGGATATCTCCATCTTTGACGAGTACGCTCCACGTGAACAATAAAGGACGAGAATGAACAGGCTAAATCGTCGGTTATAACTGACGCAATCGGCATTTCCGGCTTGCGTGTCAGAATGTCGTCTATTTCGAGTTCCTGCGACGAGGCTATGATGTCACGATCGGCCGTACTCGCGAGAGGGAGGTCGATTTCGTCTGCGACCGGGGCAACGAACGGCTCTATGTACAGGTCGCGTTCACGCTCGGATCGGAAGACACGCGTGAACGGGAGTACGGCGCATTGGAACAGATCAAGACAACCGGCGCGAAACTGCTCCTGACGATGGATCGCCTCGACATGAGCGACGGCACGATTCGTCATTGCTACATTCCCGATTACCTCGTTTCCAACGGCATCGTCTAGCACTCCAGCCGTATTCCATCCTCCTCGTCAGCCTGCCCTAAAGACAATGCGCCATGTAGAACGGCAGATAGGTGATCCCGTCTGCCTCCGTGAACTCTTCGGCGCAGATGACATATTTCGCGCCGAGTTTGCCACGGCACCTTTTAATCAACGTGTCCAATGATGCATGTCGCCTGCATGCGGCGCTCTTTACCTCGATTGGGCAGATCTTGATGCCGCGACGAATCAGGAAGTCGATTTCCATTTTCGGGTTCGTTCTTGAGTGAAACAGCAGTTCGTATCCCCTCGCCACGAGAGACTGTGCGACGAAATTCTCGAAGAACATTCCCTCGTTGATGCCAAGCTTGTCGTAGAGAATGCCCCTCAGAAGGCGGCCGTCCACATCCCGTGCACCTGTCATCGACTGTGAAACGAGCAGTCCCGTGTCTGCGGCATAGCATTTGAAAAGCGAATCCTCTAGGCTCATTTCCAGACCCACGTTCGGATCGGTCGAATTGTAGGCGATGTTGGCGACCATTGCATCGCTGAGCCACAAAAACGCATTCTCGTAACGCCGCATACGCGCATTGACGTCGAGATCTGCAAGTCTGAATTTCTTCTCCTTGGCATGCAGCGCGCCTGGAATGTGTCGGAAAATGGCTCTCACCTTCGGGGCGTACCCTTTGGCATACTTGCCGATGTACTGCATGTAGAGGTGGAGAATCTCCTGCTTCATGGACTCGGCGGCTTCGAGACGGTGGTCGCCGCCGCGTAGATACGCTTCAACAGACTGGGGCATGCCGCCTACCACCATGTATTGCCGAGCGAGGTCTATTGCCTTCTCGTGGATGTCCTTTCCAAGCGGACGTCTCTCTTCGTAACATGTACGGATGTAATCGGCAAGATTTGAATTTCCGCACGCCCAAAGAAACTCCTCAAGGTCAAGCGGATGCAACTTGATCGAATGTTCTTCGCTTGGGATGACGATGTCTTTCACGTTCTCGTGGATGCCCAGCAGCGATCCCGTTTCAATGTAGTGGTAAGTGCCATATTTGACTAGTTGCTTGATGGCTTCGCGAGCAGGCGGATAACGTTGAACTTCGTCAAACACCACGCAACTTCGGCCTGGAACAAGCGTGACGCCAGCAAGCAACTGAAGTCTTTCAAGGAGATTGGCCACATCATCGCATTCCGCAAACGCACGCTTGTAGGCCCTTACTTGTTTGCCTTTTGCCGAGAAATCAATGTAAATGCATGATTCGTACTCTTCCCGCATGAACCGTGAGACGAGATGCGTCTTGCCGACGCGTCGCGCGCCCTCAACAAGAAGAGCGGTCTTATCGGCGAGCCTCTCTTTCCAGTCAAGGATTTCTCGATACGCCTTTCGTTTGAATTCTTGTGTTATTGTGTCCATAATGCCTCGTTTCGGCGTATATGATACCAGTCTGGATGGCGTTCGTCAAGTGGCTTGTCACGAAATCAGCATAGTTGCATTACTGAAATCGTCACGAAATCGTAATAGTTGTATCATCGGATTTGTCACGAAAATGAGCAAGTCTCACACTCGGTGTTGTCCCAATTGGCAAATTGGCATTATCAAGTCATTTTGCCGTGGACATTCAACAGGGTTGTATGGTATACTTCGGCAAAATGAAAACACGAAAGACACTGTCAGCGATGGCCGTGGCGCTCAGTGTGGCGGCCATATCCTGTGCCTTTGCACCTCGGGTGTTCGCGGATGTCGCGGCAGCCACAGCGGCTGGCGTCGACCTCAAGGTGGCCTGGTGCGAATCCACCGGCGCGCAGTATGTCGACACCGGCGTCGTCGCCAAGCCCCGCATCCGGGTCGAGGCGCAGCTCCAGTGGTTGAAACTGGGCGCCGACAAGTGCCTCATCGGCGCGCGCAAGGACAGCGGCAACACGCGCTTCAACCTCATCTACTGCGACGGGGACTATGTCTGCGCGGCCCCCGGCCACTTCTCCAACAGCAGCGGCACAAGCGCAAACGGAACCACCTACCTCAACTCGCACATCCCGACCAAGTGGGAGCTCGGCAAGGACTACACCGTCGTCTCGGACTTCGACGAGACGGTCCAGTCCGTCATCGTGAACGGGACGGAGGTGATGAACCTCAAGGACACTCCTTGCGATACCGGGCGCACTCTGTACATCTTCGGCCTGAACAACTACGGCACGTTCGCCTTGCCGAGCACGGTGCGCCTCTATTCGATGAAGATCTGGTCGGACGGCACGCTCGTGCGCGACTACCGTCCCGCTCGTCAGGGCGCGGTCTACGGCCTCTGGGAGGACAAGCAGGGCGTGTTCTGCCCTTCGGCCACCGCGACGCCCTTTGCCGCAGCCCCGGCCGTCGACTTCAACGTCCCCTACTGCGAATCCACCGGCGCACAGTACATCGACACGGGCGTCGTCGGCAAGCCCCGCACGAAGACGGAGATCGTCCTCACCTGCATGGACGCCGCGCACGACGCCTGCGTCCTCGGCTGCCGCAAGGACGACGACGCCACGCGTTTCTGTCCAGCCTGGTTCGACCAGTGGTACTTCTACGCCGACCCGCACGCCTACTACAGAATCGGCAGCCCCCGTGCCGTGGCCGGCGCGCAGTACCATGTCTCGACCGACTTTGACGCCTCGAATCAGAGCTTCACGCTGACGCAGGTCGGCGGGACCACGTCAAACCGAGATTTTACGGGCACGTCGGTGGACACGGGGCGGAACATGTATCTCTTCGCGGCCAACTGGAAGGGCGTGTTGGGCTACTTCTCGAAAATACATCTCCACTCGCTGAAGATCTGGCAGGACGAGGTGCTTGTGCGCGACTACCGTCCGGCCCGCATCGGCACCTCGTACGGCGTCTGGGACGAGGTCGAGAACCGGTTCTCCATCTCCGTCACCGATACTGGCTTCTTCGGTGCCCACGTCGTGGACGGAGAGCCCGACTACTACGCCCAGTGGATCGAGTCCACCGATTCCACCTACATCGACTCCGGCGTCGTCGGGCGCGCGGAAACGAAAGTCGAGGCGTCGTTCCGGTGGAGAGCAGTCAAGGCGGCCCGCCTCATCGGCTCACGATACAACGACTCGTTCGCGGTTTCGTCGGGATCCGACGGCGCCATGACGTTTGCCACCGACGCCGGCGCGGTGACGCTGGACGGCGGTATCTATGCGGCAGACACGGACTATACCGTCGTGGCCGACGTCCATGCCGCCTCCCAGACCTATTCCGTGACCGGTCCCTCCGGCACGATCTCCTCGAACACCGTGCAGACGCTGTCCACCACGGCGAACAGCTGGCCGCTGTTCATCTTCGGCCGGGACACGAACAACTGCGCCCGGGTGCGCCTCTACGCGATGAAGATCTGGCAGGACGGCACACTCGTGCGCGACTTCGTGCCGGGCATCAAGGACGGCGAGGGATGCCTCTACGACCGCGTGGGCGGCAAGTGCCACTTCAGCTATAACGGCGCAATCGTCCCAGCCGCCGGACTCGTCGGACCGCCCGCCGGTACCCCGACCATTCCGCGATACGAGCTTTCCTATCTAGGTTCCCTCGGCAACGCCTTCGTCGACACCGGCGTCATCGGCAGGCCGCACACCAAGATCGAGGCCTCGCTCCAATGGACCGTCCTCGGCGCCGACAAGTGCTTGATCGGTGCGCGCAAGGACAGCGGAGAGACGCGATTCAACCCGATCTACACCGACAAGGGGTATCTCTGCTGCTCCCCCTCGTACTTCAAGTCCTCCGCCTACAGCGCCGGGTGTACGCCGACGGTGCTGACCATCGGGACGGACTACACCGTCGTGGCCGACATGGCGCTCTCGAACCAGACCGTCACCGTCGACGGAACGACCGTAATGTCTCTTTCCGAAGAGGCCGCCGACACCGAACTCACGATGTACCTGTTCGCGTCGCACTACGGATACGGCAGCGCGACGGCGACGCTCTTCTCGCCGTCGCGCGTCCACGCACTCAAGATCTGGCAGGACGGCGCGCTCGTGCGCCATTACGTGCCGGTGATCGCGGACAACGGCGGCCCGTATCTGTACGACAAGGTGACGAAGACGTTCCATCAGGGCGAGGAGTCCGGTCTCTGGG
>Ga0265298_10005308_pt1 | contig 16232 bp, 12 predicted proteins | sample AusTroGonzalo_MG_3_FD_193486 | JGI IMG/M metagenome (GOLD analysis project Ga0265298, IMG submission 193486) | Bovine rumen microbial communities from tropical cattle in Woodstock, Queensland, Australia - Gonzalo_01 | ecosystem: Host-associated > Mammals > Digestive system > Stomach > Rumen ... | reverse complement strand
AGTTGAACTTCAAGGTGTATCAGACGACTCAATACAACGCCTTTGCCTGTCCCGATGGCAGCGTGCGTGTGTTCTCAGCATTGATGGATATTCTTGACGACAATGAACTGCTTGGCGTCATAGGACATGAAATAGGACATGTGGCACTCCGACACTCCAAGAAGGCTTGGCGGAGTGCACTTTTAAGGAGTGCGGCGTCAGATGCTATTGCCTCAAAAAGCAGAACATGGGCCGCTCTTTCGGATTCCTATCTTGGAGATGTAACCAGTGTAGCCCTATCTGCCAAACATTCCAGATGGCACGAGACACAGGCTGATGACTATGGATATGACTTCCTGAAGGAAAACGGCAAGAATCCTTGGGCTATGGGACTGGCCTTTAAGAAACTCAAGGCCCTTTCAAAACAGAAGGATCATAAGAAATATCAAAAACTGCTTGACGCTTTTTCTTCTCATCCTGATTTTGATGAAAGGATCGAGAGAATGAAGGCAAAAGCCGAAGAAGACGGTTATAACTGTAAATAATGGAAAAGAGTTTGAAAGTATGACAGAAGGTCAATGGCAATGGCAGGAGCTTGGTACGGCGTGGAGGGGTGTCGGCATTTATCATATTACGCTGACGGTGCCGTCGCGCCAACCGTTGTTGGGCACGTTGGTGATACCTCAGAACGACCCATCTCAGGCGAGAGTGGAGCGCACGGCATTGGGCAATGCTGTGGTTGATGAGTTGTATGTGATGTGCAAGCACTATCCTGCCATTAGGATTTTCCAGTTCTGCCTGATGCCTGACCACCTGCATGCCGTCATTCAGGTGACAAGGGTCATGGAAACAAGCATACGCAGCGTGGTTCGCGGATACTGGCAAGGGGTGAAGAAATTGGGGAGGGCGTATACTTTGGGCTTGAGAGATATTCAAAGTGAAAAATTTGCTGCTGCGATAAAATTTTTTCTTTATTCAGTTTTCTGTTTTCCATTTTTTTGCTAACTTTGCACCAATGAAACAGAAAATATGTATTTTCACAGGGGCTCGCCCTAACTTTATAAAGGTGGCGCCCATCATCCGTGTCATCGACCAGACAGATGGCATCGACTACCAGTTGGTGTATGCAGGACGGGAAGACGACCCCACGCTGGAGCCGTCGCTGTTCAGCGACTTGCAGATGCCCAAGCCTGACGTTTACTTGGGCGTCGATTGTGAAAACCTGAACGAACTGACGGGTAGGGTGATGTCCGAGTTTGAGCAATATTTGGAAACTCATCCGATGGATACGGTCATCGTGGTGGACGACCTGGCTTCGACGATGGCGGCTGCCATTGTCACCAAGAAACATGGCCTGCGACTGGCTCACTTGGTGGCAGGCACGCGCTCGTTCGACATCCGTATGCCAAAGGAAATCAACCGTTTAGTCATCGATGGCCTCAGTGACTTGCTGTTTACGGCAGGCGTTGGCAGTAGCAGCATAGCTACTCGCGAAGGTGCTGAAACACATAAGATCTATATGGTGGGCAACATCCTGATGGACACGTTGCGCCAGAACCGTAGCCGTTGGCAGCGTCCAGCTTGTCTGGAGGGCATAGAGGACGGCCGATACTTAGTGTTCACCATCAATCGTCGCGCCCTGCTCGCTGACCAGGAGAACTTGCGGCGTATGGTGGAGGTGATTAGTCAGACGGCAGGCGACCTGCCCGTCATCGCCCCGTTGCGTGGTTCAGCAGCTCAGATTATCGACGGCTTTAACCTCCCCCTGACGTTGGTCGAACCATTGTCGTATCTGGAATTCGGCTACCTGACGTCGCATGCCATGGGCATTATGACAGACTCAGGCAACGTGGCTGAGGAGGCAACCTTCAACAACGTTCCTTGTATTACGCTGAACAGCTATACTGAACATGCTGAGACGGTGAAGCAAGGTACCAACGTGCTGGTGGGCGAAAATGCCGACAAGCTTGAGGCAGCCTTGCAGCAGCTGCTGGCTGGCGAGTGGAAAACAGGAACGCTGCCTGATCGTTGGGATGGTCGGACAGCAGAACGCATCGTGCAGACATTGTTATCATGAAAGCATTGTTAGTGTTATTGGTGGGTTGGATAGCCGACCTTTTCATAGGCGACCCAGAGCGGTTGCCACATCCCATCGTGTGGTTTGGAAAACTGATAGGGTGGGGCGAACGCCTGTTAAACAGAGGTTGTTGCCGTATGTTCACAGGAGGCTTGATGACGATAGTCCTGATAGGCGCCGTCTATGCTGGCGCATACTACCTGTTTGAGTGGATTGACAGCATGTCAGTACGCTGGGGTATGGTGCTCAAGGCCATCTTCGTATTCTACTGCTTAGCAGGAACGACACTTATCCGCGAGGTGCGCAAAGTGTTCGAGGCCGTCGATCGCTCGTTGGAGGAAGGTCGCCAGCAGGTGGCCCGTATCGTAGGTCGCGACACATCGGAACTGAGTGCCCAGGAGGTGCGCACGGCAGCCCTTGAGACGCTGGCTGAGAACCTGAGCGATGGCGTGGTGGCGCCTGTCTTCTGGTATGCCGTCTTAGGTGTCCCTGGCATGCTGGCATACAAAATGGTGAATACCCTCGACTCCATGATAGGCTACAAGACTGAGCGTTACAGGAAGTTTGGCTGCTTGGCGGCTCACATCGACGATGTGGCCAATTACCTGCCAGCACGTCTGACAACGCTCTTCATGCTGTTAGTGACAGGACGTCTGCGCCTGCTGAACTTCGTCACATGGTTTGGTCGCAGACACACCAGTCCCAATAGCGGCTATCCAGAGGCGGCACTTGCTGGCATCCTGGATTGTCGTTTTGGCGGGCCGCACTACTATTTTGGCGAACTGGTGGAGAAACCTTATATCGGCACTAACGACCGTCCATTGACGACTGCCGATATGAAGAAAGCCGTAAGCATCAATCGTCGTGTCGAAATAGTGGTGATGATACTTACGATGCTGATATTGTTCTGGAGCAGGCTGCCTTTTGCTTACAGCAATTAAGAATCAACGCTGGCGTTGTCGTACTTCTCGTAGGCGTTAACGATGCGAGTGACGAGCTTGTGGCGCACGATGTCCTTGCGATTCAGTTCTACGATGCCGATGCCCTCGACGCCGTTCAGGATGTGCAAGGCCTCCACCAGTCCGCTCTTCTGGCTCTTAGGCAGGTCTATCTGGGTCATGTCGCCCGTGATAATCATCTTTGTGTTCCAGCCCATGCGGGTCAGGAACATGCGTATCTGCTGTGGTGTTGTGTTCTGGGCCTCGTCAAGGATGACGACGGCATCGCTCAGCGTACGGCCTCGCATAAAGGCTAACGGGGCTATCTGGATAATGTGTTTCTCCATCATGTCCTGCAGCTTCACCTGTGGCAGCATGTCTTCCAAGGCATCATAGAGCGGCTGGAGATAGGGGTCAATCTTGTCCTTCATGTCACCAGGTAGGAAGCCCAGCTTCTCGCCAGCCTCTACGGCAGGACGTGACAGGATGATCTTCTTCGCCGTCTTTTCCTTCAGCGCCTTTACGGCGAGGGCTATCGAAAGGTAGGTCTTGCCAGTTCCAGCAGGTCCGACGGCAAACACCATGTCGTTGTCCTCGTAGGCGTCGATGAGCCGTTGCTGGTTCTCGCTACGGGCCTTGATGGCTCTGCCCGACATGGAGTAGCACACCACGCCGTCAGGAATGTCGTCCTTGGTACGCTTGCCTTTTACAATGTCCAGGATGTCCTCCTCACTCAACGAGTTAAACTTCAGCACGTGCTGGCGCATCTTTTCCGTACTCTCTTCAAAGGCAGCCATTTGCTCCTCGTCACCCAGTATGCGGATGACGTTGTCGCGGGCTACGATGCGCAGCTTGGGGAACAAGGCTCTCAGCATCTGCAAGTGCTGATTGCCGATGCCGTAAAACACGACAGGGTCGATGTCTTCTAATACAATATGCTTTTCTATCACAGGCGTTTCCTATTTATTTTTAGGGCGCAAAGTTACGAATAAGCAGTTAAATAACCAAATAAATCACATAGAATAGTAAAAAGTGGGACGAAATGGATGTTTTTTTAGGAGAAAGGGAATGAAATTAAAATTTTTTTGTATCTTTGCACCCATTAAATGTAAATTGATAATATGTCTGCAATAAAGATTCTGAGTGTTGACGACGAGGCCCCTATGGAGTCGCTGATGAGGCAGTACTTCCGTAGGAAGATTCGTAATGGCGAGTATGAGTTCTACTTCGCCCACAACGGTCTGGAGGCACTTGCCATCCTTTACAATAACCCAGGTATTGAGATTATCCTCAGCGATATCAATATGCCTGAGATGGACGGTTTGGCGCTGTTGGCGAAGGTTAACGAGATGCGCAACCCTGCGCTGCGTGTCATCATGGTGAGTGCCTATGGCGACATGGGTAACATCCGCCAGGCGATGAACAACGGTGCCTTCGACTTTGCCACGAAGCCTATTGACATGGACGACCTGGCGCTGACCATCGAGAAAGCCATCAGCCAGATTGCCTACGTGCATGAGTCGCAGAAGGAACACTCTCAATTGGAGTCGCTGAAGAAGGACCTGACGACGGCCCGTGACATCCAGCAGTACATCCTGCCGTGTGTCTTTCCGCCTTTCCCTGAAGTCCAGGACCAGTTAGACATATACGCCTCGATGGAGGCTGCGAAGGACATTGGTGGCGACTTCTACGACTTCTTCCGCATCGACGAGGACAACATTGCGCTGGTCATTGCCGACGTTTGTGGCAAGGGCATCCCTGCCGCCCTGTTCATGGCCGTCAGTCGCACGATGATTCGTTCGAAGGGTATCCAGTGCAACAGCGCCAGCGAGTGTCTGAAGGAGTCGAACCGGCTGTTGGCAGCCTACTCCGTGGACTGCATGTTCCTCACGGCGTTCTATGCCATCTACAACATCAAGACAGGTCTTGTCACCTACTGCAATGGTGGCCACAACGCCCCATTGCTGTTGAAGGCTGACGGAACGACGCAGGCGTTGCCGGACTCTCAGAACATGATTGTGGGTGCCTTCGACAGCACCAAGTTTATAGAAGAAACCCTGCAGTTGGAACATGGCGACACGCTGGTGATGTTTACTGACGGCGTGACGGAAGCGATGGATCCAGAAAACAAGGAGTATGGCGACGATAGGCTGGCGACAACCCTCAGCGGTTTGGCTGGCAAGAGTTGTCAGCAGATAGTTGAAGGCATCAAAGCCAGCATTAAGGACTTCGTGAACGGTGCTGAACAGAGCGACGACATCACGATGCTGGTGATGAAGAGAAAGTGAAAGCCCACCCAAGCCCTCCCCCAAAGGGAGGGATGTTTAGATAGAAAATATTAAGAAATGGAAAAATCATCAGATCATGTAACCAAACATTCCCTCCTTGGGAGGGGCTTGGAGAGGCTCTGTCTGGGCAGTCTGCTGCTGGCTTCGGTAGCAGCGGGAGTCTATGTGAGTCGTGGCGACAGCGAGCGCATCAGCGAACTGGAGTCAGAGCTCAACATGATGCGTGAGAAAGAGAAGCGGTCGGAAGTGGATCGACGGGTGAGTAAACAGATGGAGGAGATAGCCTACGGACAGGAGGCCCTCTCTGAGGAACGCAGTCAGGAAGCCATTCGCCAGTCTGAGATTGCGCAGGAGATGACGCTCCGTTCTGAGACTGAACGAAAGAAGGCCCTCGAAGCGCAGGGCATTGCGGAAGAGTCGGCCCAGGAAGCGATGGATGCCTACCAGATGGCTGAGCGCCAGCGCATGGAAGCTGACAACCAGCGCAAACAGGCAGAGCACGCCAAGCTGGTGACAGACACGCTGAACTACATCTCGTTAGGCCGTACACTGGGTTCACAGTCGTATTCCATATACCAATCTGGTGACAAGGAGTTGGGCAACATGCTGGCCTACGCCTCCTATCTCTATACCAGCGACTGGGGTGGCGACCTGTATGTCCCCGCCGTGTTCCAGGCCTTGACGCAGTCGGCTAGTGGACGACGCACCTATGGCGTTCACAACGGTAGCGTCTCGTACATAGACTTCTCTCCCAAGGACGGTAGTCTGATGACGATAAGCACATACGGCGAAATCTTCCGTCACACGATAGTGGGTAGTCAGTTGCAGACCAACAAACTGATGAGCGACAAGAGCTACTGCTTCCGCTCTGGTTATGTAGCCAAGAACGGAAAGGGGTATGCCGTCAGCCATACAGGTCAGTTGGTTATTGTCGGCGAGAAAGCCATAGAGCGCATCCTTCCCTTGGAGAATGTCGATCGTCCGTTCAGCCTGCAGCACGTCAACGACAGTCGCCAGTTGCTGATAATCGGCGAAAACAGCATCGCCCTGTTCGACATCGCCACAGAACGTATCATCGGCTCACGCCGTCTCAGCTTCCGCGTTGTTAGTACTGGCAGACGTGACTACAAGCCTCTGCTGTTCGACAATCGCGGCAGCATGCATCTTTTCAACGGTCTTGACGACATCACCAACGAGAAGATTCCATTCTCTGGCCAAGTCACGGCCTATGCCAGTTCAAAGCACGAACACATCACCGCCTATGGCATGTCCGACGGCACTATCTGGCTCATAGACAGAAGCGGCAAGTCGTTTAAACTCGTGGGACACCTGTCGCAGGTAACGAAAATGAAGTGTGACGGCCGCCGACTATACTCAACCAGCTATGACGGCAAGATGCTCTTCTGGATGATTGACGACACGCAGATCAAACCCATCACGCTGTTCCAGTCCAACAGCTGGCTCACCGACTTCACCTTTAATAATAATAAGGACTACATCTGGACTGGCGAGCACAACGGTAGTATTACCCAATACCTCATCTCCATGCCGAAGATTGCTGAGCGCCTCCGTCAGAACGTGAAGCGCGACTTCACCAAGGATGAGTGGAACTACTACGTGGGAAAAGGCATTCCGTTTAGGAAGCTAAAATAGTAAAAAGGCCATTTAAAGGTAAAAAGGTAAAATAGTAAAATAGTAAAAAGGTAAAAAATGAAGCAGTACAACATACATTGGATAAATAGTTGGGTAAAAATAGTTTTACCTTTTTACCTTTTTATCTTTTTACCTTTAGCCATTGGGGCGCAGGGTCTTCCTTTGATTCACAACTACACGGCGGCAGAATATGGAGGACACAACCGTAACTACGACATAGAGACGGGTGAGGACGGTACGGTGTTTATTGCCAACTTCGAAGGACTCCTCTACTACGACAAGGCACGGTGGCGCATGATCCACACACCCAATATCAGCCGTATCACCGTGGTCTATCGCGACAGCAAGAACACCGTCTGGGTGGGAGGCTACAACTACTTTGCCCGTGTGCAGAAGCGAGCCAATGGTGAACTGTATCTGCAGCAGGTTGGTAAGAGGAGACAGTTCAAAGGCGAGGTGATGGAAATCTTTGAAGATGAAGATGAGCTATCATCTGGCAGTAAGAACGATGTCCCCTTGCGGTTCGTGGCCAGCGACAACAACATATATGAAATAAATCGCGGCAACGGCAACACCATCCCCACCGTATCGTTCAAAAAGCACACTAATGCCCACTTCAGCATTGGCGTCGAGTCCGATATCGTATCGTTGGAGGCACTCAAAGCAGACAGTGAAGACGCTTTGTTAGAGGACATTACCCAGACGGAAGAACTGGATGGCGGCCTAAAAGTAAAGGTCAAGAAGAACCACGGACTGATTATTACTGACGACAAGGAACGAGAACTCTATACCATCACCGAGGCCGACGGACTCTGTTCGAACCAAGTGTCATACGTGGTTTATGACGGCCACGGGATGCTATGGGGAGCGACGGCACACGGCGTCTTCTCCATCGAAATCCCATCGCTCTATAGTTACTTTATCACAAAGGACGGACTGTCAGGAGAGGTTCATGACATCACGGCTTTCGACGGAAAAATCTATGTTGGAACCACCAATGGCCTCTATGCCGTTGCCTCAAGGAAATGCAAGCGTGTCGAAGGCGTCAACAACATCTGCTGGAATTTTAGCCAGAACCGCGACGGACTGATGGTTGCTACCTCCAGCGGTATCTATAGAATTGCACGGGGTGGGGCAGTGTCCAGGCTAACCACATACTCCACGACTTCCATATTGGTCGATGGCGATAATATGTATGCTGGAGAACCTGACGGCGTCTGGCTCTATCATTCAGGATTCCGTCGTCGTACGAAATCGAACCTCCTTCCCCTCGTGACGGAAATCCGGAAGTCTAACAAGAGTGGCCTTTGGTTAAAGAACGTACATGAAGAAACCTTCGGCGTGGAACCCAGTAAGGTGAAAAAGCCTCTCGCGGAACTGCCCAAAAACCTGTTTATGCCCGTCAGCGGCATAACGGCCATGGCGCAGTATCGTTACGGCAACCAGATATGGATTGGTGGTGACGAAATACTCGCCATCATCGAAACAGACAAGAAAGACATAGCCAAGCTGACAGACTGTCATTCCATCCGTTTCCGTTCCATCCTCATGGGTAACGACAGCGTGTTGTGGGGCGGCTATGGCGATATGCCTAAGGAGTTGCCGAAGTTAGGCAGCAACGAAGGACATCTGCATTTCTTCTATGCCCTCGACTATGCACCGCTTTCCGGCAAGACGCTCTATCGCTATAGGTTGAACAGCAACAAATGGAGTTCCTGGAGTGAGAGGCAGGACATAGATTTCCTGAATCTTCCCTCTGGCTCGTATACACTCAGCGTGCAGGCAAGATTAGCCAACGGCGAACTCTCGGAGTTGGCATCCATCGACTTCAGTATTGCCTACCCGTTACTGATGCGCTGGTATATGGTGGTGCTCTATCTGCTGGTCATCGCCTTCATTCTCTATCAGTTGTTCCGCTACCGTCTGAGACGCTTGCAGAAGGATAAGATCAAGCTGGAGCGCATCGTTGAGGAACGTACCTCGGAGGTGGTCAAGCAGAAAGATGAGATTGTCAAGCAGAAAGACGAGATTGAGGAGAAGTCAAGAAGTCTGGAGAAGGCACTCGACGACTTGAACAACGCCCAGCACGAACTTATCCGTCAGGAAAAGATGGCTTCGGTGGGTAAGCTTACCGAAGGACTTATCGACCGCATACTGAACCCGATGAACTACATCATCAACTTCTCGAAGATGTCAACCGACCTGTTGAAAGACCTCAAGGAGAACATCGACAACAACAAGGACAACATCAACGAGGATGACTACGAGGATACGCTCGACGTCCTCGACATGCTGACGCAGAACCTGTCGTCGGTTAACCAGTATGGTCAGAACACCACACGCACCCTCAAGGCTATGGAGGAGATGCTGAAAGACCGCACTGGCGGCTATGTCGATATGGACCTGCTCCCCGTACTGAAGCAGAACGAGGAGATGATGAACAACTACTACAGCAACGAAAAGGAGCAGTATAACGTCAAGACAGTATTCAGCTTGCCCGACGCCCCCATGCCTCTGCACGGCAATCCGGAGATGCTTAGCAAGACCATCATGAGCCTCTTGGGCAATGCCGTCTATGCTGTGGTGAAGAGATACCAGCATGCAGCCTATTCGCCCGAGGTTTCACTGACGGCAACCATTAGCGACGGTCAGTACATCCTGAAGATTCACGACAACGGTACTGGTATCGGCGAGACTACCCTCGGCAAGATCTTTGACCCGTTCTTCACCACGAAGACGACTGCCGAGGCTGCTGGTGTAGGTCTGTACCTGAGTCGTGAAATCATCCAGAACCACGGCGGAGACATCAGCGTCGAATCAGTCAAGGATGAATTTACAGAGTTTACGATCAAACTGCCTGCGGCCTAAATAATGCGGCCTGCGGCCTAAAGAATAAATAATGCGGCCTACGGCCTAAAGAATAAATAACAAATAATAAATAATAAATAAAAAAGGTATGAAGAGTGTGTGTGTACTTGTCCCCATAACGCGGATTTGTCTGCGAGGTTTATTATTTATTATTTTTTCGTTATTATTTAGCCCTGCAAGGGCGCAGGACGACTCGCAGATGCGCCAGGTCTATGGCCAGGCTGAGAGTGACTACCAGATAGGCCGCATTGAGCAGGCCCGCGACGCGCTGTTGGAGAACCTCAACTCCTTTCACGGCAACCTCCGTCAGAACGCACTCCGACTCATAGCCCTTAGCTATCTGGCACGGTTCGATGTCCAGCAGACTGAGCAGTATGCCACCCTGTTGTTGGAACAGAACCCATACTACAGTCCGTCGTCTAACGACCCTGCGGAGTTTGCCGACATCGTCAACAATATCAAGGCCGGCATGACGGCAACCATCACGACAGCATCCAGTCAGGCTGAGAGTCTGGCTGAGGTTCCTGTGCCCACAACACTCATCACCGCAGAGATGATCCAGAACAGCGGCGCCCGCAACCTGCAGGAGGTGCTGGCAGCCTACGTGCCTGGCATGAATCTCATCGACTGCAACGAGGACATCAACATCGCCATGCGCGGCATCTATAGCGTCGGACAGGAGAAAATCCTCATCATGCTCAACGGTCACCGCCTGAACGACTATGCCACCAACACCGCAGCTCCCGACTTCACCATGTCTTTGGAGAAGGTGAAGCAGATAGAGGTGCTGAGAGGCCCTGCGTCGTCGCTCTACGGTGGCGTGGCGTTGACGGCGGTCATCAACATCATCACCAAGCTGGGTGGCGATGTGGACGGCTTACAGTTCAAGGCCTCCGCAGGTAACTACGGACAGGTGAAGGCCGATGCCCTCTTCGGCAAGCGTTACTTCGATGTGGACCTGCTCGTCTGGGGCAGCGTCTATCGTAACAGAGGCGAGAAATACGATGTCAGCAACGAGCGTGTCGATGAGAGCACGTATGGCATGCCGTTCGACCATGTTCGTTTAGGGCGTGTCGGAGACCATCCTAACTATGAAGTCGGTCTGCAGCTGGACTGGAGAGGGTTCCAGTTCCTTTACGACACACGCTTCTCGCAGTACGTCGCCCCCTTCACCATGACGTCGCTGGCACTCAGCTACAATCGTGAGAACTACCGCACCTACAACGGTCTGAAGCCTTGCTTCAGCAACTATGCGCGACATGCCGAAGTGAGCTACAGCCATCAAATCAATAGTTTCTACCTGAAGTACGCCGCCACTTACGACAAGATGGACATCACACGCTATCAGGCCCTGAACGATGTGCCGATGCCGGGCCTTGGCCAAACCATCGGCCTGCCTGCCACCGTCGACTCAGTCATATCCGCCTTGGGTGGCATCTCGCGCTATGTCAATGGTCAGGAGGATAACTATGGCTTCCAGTTCAAGGGCAGCTATGCCTACACCTTGTCTGAGGACCACAAGGGCAACATCGGCTTTGGCACCGAGTACAGCCACTTCAACGTCGATGACATTCGCTACCAGATAGGCTACGGCTTCGAGTACAACTCCCCTGAAGACCCGCAGATTCGCAACACGGGCAGGGGCAGCGAGGACACCGGCGACGTCTATCTGCAGCTGAAGCACCAGTGGCGTTCGCTCATCCTGAACGCTGGTCTGCGCTACGACTTCAAGGTGCAGTACGACGACACTAAGATTCGCGAGCTTTCACCCCGTGTGGCTCTCATCCTGCTGCGCCCCAAATGGAACATCAAGCTCAGCTACTCCAAGTCGTTCGTTGATGCACCCTATATCTATCGCAAGGCTAACATCATGACGGTGCTGATGACAGGTGGGAACGTCGATGAGGCTATCAGCCTCTCGCCGGAGCGTGTCCATTCCTTCCAGCTCTCCTTCGCAGGAAACAACTGGGTGAAGGGCTTGAACTTCGAGGTCAACGGTTTCTATAACCGTGCCACCGACCTCATCATGACCTACATCACCACCTATCAGAACGCTGGTAAAAACAAGACCGGTGGTGTTGAAGTCATGGCAAGCTACCGTTCGCCACTGACCGTTTCCAGCGTTTCTGGCCCAGGACTTCCACGCTTCACCGCAAACTGGAACTTCACCTGGATGCGTACGTTCAAGTCAAACCTCATGAACCTCGGACTGCCCGAGATTCTCGACAAATACTATAGCACCGACATCGATGCCAACAACAATACGCCTTCCGTCATGTCGAACCTCGTCTTTGCCTGGCAGGCCACCAAGCAGCTGAAACTCCACACCCACCTCCTTTTCGAGGGGCGTCAGACCAGCTATAATGCTGACCTCGTGCAGCTCGTCCACGCCGCAAACGGTCTCATGGCCTACCAGCAGTATGCCTCAGCAGGCATGCAGGCCGAAGCTGCAGCCGCCATGCAGTCTGCCATCTTTGCCGCACGCGGCGTCATCATAAAGAAAGAGATGCCAGCACGTGCCATCGTGAGCCTCGGCGGCGAGTACACCCTCGGCCCCGTCACCTTCGGCCTGAACGTCCACAACCTCTTAGGCACCCACTACTACCGTAGCGGCATGAACACGAACCTCATTCCCCAGCAGGGCCGCTGGTTCCTCGGCAGCCTCGCCGTCAGATGGTAGAACCTGCAGAAATAACGGTAACTTCTTGAGAAAATTGTGGCAATATCAAAACCAACCTACCAACCTATGTGTCCTTCACAAGGTATGAAAGAAGAACAATATCAATTACTGGTAAGCCAGATTGAGGCGCTCATCGAGGGCGAGAAGGACATGATTGCCGTTATGAGCAATGTGGCGGCGGCAATCCATCAGACAATGGGATTCTGGTGGACGGGATTCTATCGGGTGGTAGGCGACGATTGCGTGCCACACTCTGACCATCAGGTCAGAGAATTAGTGCTTGGTCCCTTCCAAGGTCCTGTCGCTTGTATGCATATCCCCTACGGGAAGGGCGTGTGCGGCACTGCCTGGCAACGGGCAGAGACAGTCATCGTGCCTGACGTTGAACAGTTCCCTGGCCATATTGCATGCAGTAGCGAGTCGAAGTCGGAGATTGTGGTGCCTGTGTATGGAAATGATAAGGCCGTTGTCGCCGTGCTTGACATTGACAGTGAGAAACTGAACACCTTCGACGACATAGACCGCAAGTATCTGGAGGAAATCTGCAGAATGATCAAGGCTTAATCATGTATTAATGCCTTTTGTCTGAGGTTAATCCCAATTTCGGTTTCTGATAAGGTTGAAGGCACTTGTCAGTTCAGCACTCAAAAATATCCTGGAATCCTTTGGTGTCTTGTTTTTTCTTCGTACCTTTGCAAATGTTATGAAGAAAGTATGTGATTTTCTAGCCCGATGGATGGGAGCGATGGTGCTGATTGTGGCTGCATTGGCGCTGGTGGTACCCGCGTCGCTCTCATGGATTGGCACGTGGGTCATCAATCCCATGCTGGGAATCATCATGTTCGGGATGGGACTGACACTTGCGCCGCAGGACTTCAAAGTCGTGCTGAGCCGTCCCAAAGATATACTTATCGGCTGTCTCACCCAATTCACCGTCATGCCGCTATTGGCCTTGGGACTGACGTGGGCCTTCTCACTGCCCAAAGAACTGGCCATCGGCGTGATACTGGTGGGCTGCTGCCCAGGCGGAACGGCATCGAACGTCATTACCTATCTGGCAAAAGGCGACTTGGCACTCTCCGTGGGCATGACGGCGGCCTCGACGCTACTGGCTCCCCTGTTGACACCGCTGCTGGTATGGCTGTTGGCTGGCACGATGGTCGATGTCGATGCGGTAGGTATGCTCATGAGCATCGTCTATGTAGTCATTGCCCCCATTGTCTGCGGACTACTCTGTCAGCGCTATCTTCCTGGTGCGACCAAGAGCGTAAAGCCTTATCTGCCTGCTTTCTCGTCGATAGTGATAGCGCTGTTGGTGGGCATCATCGTGTCGCACAATGCCGACCGGCTGCTGGTTGCAGGCTTGCTAACGGTGGCTGTGGTGATGATTCATAACATTCTGGGCCTGAGCATAGGTTTCATGATAGGCCGTCTGTTGCATCTGCAGATGCCCAAGTGCGTGGCGCTCAGCATCGAGGTGGGCATGCAGAACTCGGGACTTGCTTCGTCGCTGGCCGTACTGCATTTCGCTGCCTATCCGTTGGCTGCCATCCCTGGAGCGGTCTTTAGCGTATGGCACAACATCAGCGGCGCGTTAGTGGCCAAACTGTATTCAAAGGATGATAAGAATTGAAGTGCTATGAGATATAATACAAACGCACAGGGAGAGTATGATCATTTTAGCGTGACGGAGGAACAGCCGTTGTTGGAGTTCCTGTTGGCTCATGTCAAGCAGTCGCGTACGAAGATCAAGCAGACGTTGCAGGGGCAGGGCATCAAGGTGAACGGCAAGACGGTGACGCAGTTTGACTATCTGCTGAAGCCGGGCATGAAGGTGGCTGTCTCGAAGACGAAACGTAACCAGCAGCCCTTCCGCAGCCGCTATGTGAAGATCGTGTACGAAGACCGCTGGCTCATCGTCGTCGAGAAGCAGCCGGGCATATTGTCGATGGCTGCCGGACACTCCACACTGAATGTGAAATCGGTGCTGGACGACTATTTCAAGAAGTCGCGCCAAAACTGTACGGCACATGTCGTACACCGTCTGGATCGCGACACGTCAGGGCTGATGGTCTATGCGAAGGATATGGATACAGAACAGATGCTGGAGCACAACTGGCACGAGATAGTTTACGACCGCCGTTATGTGGCCGTGCTAAGCGGCGAAATGGAACAGAACGAGGGCACCATTGCCAACTGGCTGAAGGACAACAAGGCCTACGTGACCTATTCCAGTCCTGTGGACAACGGCGGTAAATATGCCATTACCCATTTCTACGTGATGGACCGCACGACGGAACACTCGTTGGTGGAGTTCAAGTTAGAGACTGGTCGGAAGAACCAAATCCGTGTCCATGCTGCCGATATGGGGCATCCCGTCTGTGGAGATCCTAAATACGGCAATGGTGACGACCCGTTGCATCGCCTCTGCCTGCATGCCTGGCTGTTGTGCTTCTATCATCCCGTGACGCGGCAGCCTTTGGAGTTTGAGACTCCTGTCCCCGCAGCGTTCAGACACCTGTTTAAGAATTGAAATATTTTTGAAGTATGGAATCTAATATTACCTATTATATTGTTCTGCTGATTCTGATTGTTATCGGCGTAGTAGTTGTCAAGAAGGTGGCTTCGTGTATGATCAAGTCCGTTGTGACTATCATCCTCATTGTCATAGCAGCTGCTCTCTATTGGCTCTATCTCAGATAAGCAGCAGGCCTATAGCCACGCACAGCCCATAGACAAACATGTTGCGGGCCGTCTCGCCTAAGCACTCGTTGAGCTGACGCCCATAGTTGATGCGGCGCATCTTTAGCCATGTAAAGACATGTAACAAGAGATAGAGTAGGGGAAGGATGAAGGCGAGTACGTGGCCGTTAGTCCAGAATACGACGCCGATGGCACAGGCCGTGATGCCTAAGGCCAGATAAAGCCATTCCGTTGCTTCCGCACCGATTTTCACCACTAACGTCTGCTTACCGTCGGTCTGGTCGTTGTAACGATCGCGGTAGTTGTTGACGATAAGCAGTCCGTCGATGACCAGTCCGCAGGCTATGGAAGCCAGGAAGACCTGCCACGTAACAGTATGCAGCTGAATGTAATAGGTGCAACAGACGGGTACGATGCCGAAAAACAACAGTACCAGCACGTCGCCCAGTCCTATATAAGAAAGGTGTGTGGTGTAGAGGAAACAGAAAACGACACATACCAGTCCGACAAGTATCATCTCCAGTCCGCCATACCAGACCAGCGGCAGTCCGACAACGCAGGCCGCAACGGTAGTCGAGGCAATGGCTCGTTTCATGGCGTCTGTGCTTACCCAACCCTGTGTACAGGCTCTTAGCGGTCCCAAGCGTATGGTAGCATCGTCGTTGCCGCGGGCATAGTCAAAGAAATCGTTGACGAAGTTTGCGTCAATCTGCATGATAAAGGCAAAGAGCATACAGAGTATGGCTGCCGTCCAGCTGAACAAACCTTCACTAAAACCGCCGCTATCTACCCACGCTAAGGCAATGCCAATCATGACTGGCACAGCGGCACCGCTCAGTGTATTTGGCCGCGCTGCCAGTATCCAGGCCTGAAGAGAGTTTTGTTTGATGTCGTTCATTATTTCGTTGTGACGTTATTACGATATTACGTTATCACGTTATTACGTTATTACGATATTACGTTATTTCGCGTTCACGAATTGTTTTCTTCGGCGAAAATGCGATCGAAGACTGGGCGCATGCGCTGCGGCTCTGCTATCAGGGCAC
>Ga0265298_10005307_pt1 | contig 16234 bp, 11 predicted proteins | sample AusTroGonzalo_MG_3_FD_193486 | JGI IMG/M metagenome (GOLD analysis project Ga0265298, IMG submission 193486) | Bovine rumen microbial communities from tropical cattle in Woodstock, Queensland, Australia - Gonzalo_01 | ecosystem: Host-associated > Mammals > Digestive system > Stomach > Rumen ... | reverse complement strand
CCCAATGCACCCTGTTGGGCGACATGATCCAGTATTCCGAGATGAACAACCGAATCATTTATGGAGGAATCAAGTCATTCGGTTTTTCCCTCGTCATCATCGCCATTATGTTGATTTTTGCATTTTCAAGCATCCGACTCGGACTGATCGGCTTGTTACCTAATATTGCGCCCGTCATTTTGGTCGGAGGCGTCATGGGATATTTCGACTTCGCAATCGATCTCAGTTCAGTGACCGTCATGCCGATGATTTTGGGCATCGCGGTCGATGACACCATCCACTTGACGACTCACCTTAAAATGCGATACGAACAGTTAGGCTCCTCTGAACACGCTATGGAAGCGACCTTCCGTGAAATCGGTTCGACGATGTTCCTTACCACAGTCATCCTGTGCGCCATATTCGGTGTTTACGTATTCAGTTCGCTCCATTTCTTGGCGGTACTAGGGACACTCATTATCATCGGGCTTTCAGCGGCACTATTCGCCGATTATACCATCACTCCGGCCCTATTGCACGTCACGAATCCCTTCGGTAAGGAGAAGCGACGTCATCGCAAGGAACCATAAGCAAGAAGGCAATCTATAGATAATCTATAGATTGCCCCTTTCTAATCCATTAACTTCTAAGATTAACCAAAGTTTCTGTTATTTGTTCTGATCTACTTTGATGAATTTTATTAAGGTTCAGTAACCTTTGTCATCGAGAATGATGCAGCGAACGGAGCACCGTCATCACCCATGCGCAAGGCTTTCCATTTCATCACACCGTTTTCGATGGATTCAATTTCCCACCATTCGCGATTTTCCTGTTCTTCACCGACATTTATCCATTTACCAATTACCTTATCGGCTATATTTTTTTTGCAATCCTTCGACGAACACGACATAAAGAAAGCAGCCTCACAAACAAGAGCCGCTGCAATCATCCCCTGAATCCATTTTTTCATAGTTAAATCTTCCTTCTTGCGCTAACACAGACGATTAGCAGATATAACTTATGATAAATATACCCTAAAAACGGCAAAATCAATTTTTAGAGCTATTTCACACTATTATCGAATTACCCGAATCTCCCGGAGCGTTCGAGTTGCATAAGCTCGTCCATTCCAATGAGCATGGCTCGCGGCTTGGAGTTGCCCTTGCTCGGACCGCACACGCCAAGGCCATAAAGCTGATCGACAATCTTTCCGGCGCGGCTGTAGCCCACGCTAAAGTGACGCTGCACAGCCGAAGTCGAAAGTCCGTTCACGCTAATCGCCCATTGTGCGACTTCGAACAAAAGCTTATCAAGCTTTTCGTTCTTGAGCGAACCGCCACCTTCGTCATCGTCACCGTCTTCGCCGCCCGAAACATCAAACGATTCCACCTGCGGGTAGAACACGTTCTGGTCGGAGCAAGCGTCGGCCAAGCGTTCGGCTTCTTCGTCGCTTAAGAATGCACCATGCACGCGCACCGGATCCGGATCGTTCACGGCCTTGTAAAGCATGTCGCCACGGCCAAGGAGCTTTTCGGCACCGGCATGGTCCATAACGGTACGAGCGTCAATCTGCGAAGCCACCTTGAAGCTGATACGCGTCGGCAAGTTCGCCTTGATGATACCCGTAATGACCTTCACGGACGGACGCTGCGTTGCCAGCACCAAGTGAATGCCCACGGCACGAGCCTTCGCGGCCAAGCGAGCCACGGACTTTTCGATTTCCTTGCCGGCAACCATCATGAGGTCCGCCATTTCGTCGATAATCACGACGATGAATGCCATGCGGTGACCGCGATCTTCTTCAGGAACTTCGTCAGGCAATTCACCCGCTTCAAACTTCGCGTTGAAGCCACCAATATTACGCACCTTCGCAGACGCCAAGACTTCGGTTCTGCGGTCCATTTCGTAGCAAAGCCATTGCAGCGCCTGGATCGCAATTTCGGGCTTGGTGATGACCGGAGCGAGCAGGTGCGGGATGTTCTCGTACATTTTGAGTTCCACGGCCTTCGGGTCCACCAGAATCATACGGAGTTCATCCGGAGTCTTGCTAAAGAGCATGGAAGCCATGAGGGCGTTAATGCAAACGGACTTACCGGAACCCGTCTGACCAGCAATCAAGAGGTGCGGAGCCTTCGCCAAGTCCATCGTAAACGATTCACCCGTGATGTCCTTGCCAAGAGCCACGAGAATCTTGTCCGGTGCAGGCTTGAACTTATCGCTCATGAACACGTCTCGGCAGAACACCGTCTGGAACTTGCGATTCGGGATTTCAACGCCCACGGCAGCCTTGCCTGGAATCGGGGCCAAAATACGCACCGACGAAACCTTCAGCGGGAGCGCCAAGTCTTCTTGCAATGCCGAGAATCGGCTCACTTTCACGCCGGGGCCCGGTTCCACTTCAAAGCGGGTAATCATCGGGCCCGTTTCGCAACCGACCACGCGGCCCTTGACCTTGAAGTTTTCAAGCTTTTCTTCGAGCATCTTGCCGATGGCATTCAGTTCTTCTTCAGTATAGTCCGCCGTCTGCACTTCGTGCGTGTCGAGAATCTTTCCGATTTCCGGGACCTTGTATTCGTCATACGACGTTGCAGGATCCGGCTGCGGGATCGTTGCCGAATGCACCGCAGGCTTAGCCGACGAATGCGCACCGGCGCCACCGCGAGAACTCGGCAGCGGTTCATCAAATTCCGGTTCCTCGCCCACTTCGTCCGCCGTTACCACCACAGGAGCAAACGTTTCATCATCATCGACCGCCGGGCTTCCCGGGAAATCTTCAACGCGGGCACCATCGCCCCCCAAAAGTTCTTCGGCGTTAATGGCCGCACGTTCCACCACAGTGCCCGAGAGCGTCTTGTCCGGATCTCTAGAATCATTCCTTGTGGCGTCAACAGGAGATTTGGCCGCCTTAGCAGCTACATTCACAGCCGGATTTTTCGCGGTCATCGGTACAGAAACTTTTTGTTCGTTATCCAAAGTTTCTGCATCAACGTTACGGCGCACATCGCCCTTCACCTGCATACGGCCACGATGTCCCTTTTCCCAAGCGATCAAGTCACGGGCTCGACGGAGGGCCGCAATGCGTTCCCTGATTTCAACGATCTGCAACGCATTCATGTGGCGTTCGTTCAAACGCAATTCTTCTTCAAGGCGACGGATTTCGGGATCTTCGACCATGCTGCCATCGCCCATAGAGGCGTCAACAGCCACCGTGCGCTGCATATCGAGCGGAGCCATTTCCATCGGGTTCTGCGGAGGCTGCGGGACCACGTTATTTTCGACAGGCCCGACTCCAAACGTTTCGTTACGGACTTGCGTCTGCATGTCCGAACGGCTGACATCCAGATCGTCCGTGAGCCAGTTGTGGCGACCGTTAAACGGTTCCACCTTGCCACGCCTGCGCATCTTGACCGAATCCGGCACAAAGATCATCGTTTCGTCTTCCATCACCACGCCACGGCGGAGCGTCTTTTTCTCGGAAGACTTCTTTTCTGAACGCGATCCCGGTTCATCGACCGTTTCAATCTCAATCGTCCCTGCCGAACGACGCGTTCCAAAGACAGCGCCCATGTAACGGAGAATCTGTACCACAAACTTAAAATGCCTCGGGCGTACGCCAAACGAAAACACTAGAATAAAGGCAAGCGCCACCAAAAGCAAAATCAGCGGAGCCACATACGAGACACGCCCAAAAACGGGAATCGCCAAATGTTGCAAAAAGAACTGCCCAAGCACGCCACCGCTCATCGAAATGGCTTCCTTTGTCGCATGGGCTACATCAAAATTCTTAAGCGACATTAAAAACGACAAATCCACCACCAAAAGGCTCGTGCCAATCGCAAAGCGGAGAATCTTATCCCTAAGCGATGCAAACGCAATGACAAGACCCCAAAGGATCATTGCGGCTGTAAAGACAACGACCGCCACGCGGCCAAACATAAACGTCATAAAGCTCGGGAACATCACACCAAAGTAATCGCCAAGCCAATTCTCTTGTTCGCCGACAATCGAATACGTCACACAACCAAGCAAAAGCGTCACACCGGCAAGCAAAATAAAATAGCCCGCCATCAACGTGACAAAATACGAATCCGGTTCCCTAGATTCCGCCTTCGTTTCAACTTTAGGTTTCTTTGTAGCTTTCTTTACTGTTTTTTTCTTCTGTGCAGCCAAAAAACACGCTCCTCTATTTACTTATTCAAATATAATCTTTTCAAGCCTTTTATTTTGGTATAAAAAATGACACTAATTGCTCAATTATTATCTTTTTCAATGTCATGGAAGAAAATCAATCAAAAATTCAGAAGACTGATCTAAAATCAAAAAAACGACTAGTACTTTTTTTGGGGAGCGCCATCTCGGCACTTGCCGTTCTGCTCGTGATTATTCTCGGCAGTTCCCAAAACAATTATATTGCCGAATCCGCCGAAAACATTTTTTACGACCAATTTTTCAAGTGGAACACCGAAATTAAGGATTCCACCGGCGAAAAAGACGGCATCGTCATCGAAAACGGATCCTATAACGACCCTAGCATCATCATCGCCGACATTGACGAAAAATCGCTCCAGATGCTCGGCAGCTACTACAAATGGGACCGATCCATCCACGCCAAGGTTATCGAGCATTTGAGCGAAGGCGGCGCTGCGGCCATCGCCTTCGATATTCTCTTTAAAGATACGGACTTCGGAAAAAAAGAAGGAACGCAGTGTTACGAGAATATCACTAAGCTTTACCCCGATTCCAATTTAACGGACTCCGTCCGAGCCGAACACCTTTCGTTACTGCGCTCCAATTACAATTTCGATTCCATGCTCGTCGAGGCCACTCGAAATTCCTACATTTGCATTGTCAGTTTCTTGATGAACAACACCTCGTACTACAAATACGAATCTGACTGGGAACCGCTTAGCAACTGGAATCGCGCCAAGGAAATCGGCCTTTCGTCCACATTCGAACTCAACCAAGTCGACAAGCCCCAAAATATTGAATCACGACAACTGCTCGACAACGTCTTCCCTGAACTCGCCCGTGCCGGAGCGCGTCTTGGAGCCGTAAACGCCTATCCTGACAAAGATGGCATTGTCCGTCGTGTCAACATGTTCTACAAGTTCCCCGATAAAAAAGTCGACGCCCTCACCCCGCAACGAATTTACTCGACCCATTCCTTGATGTCCATTTTGCACTTGTTCCACAAGGATCCAAAAGACGTCAAGATTAAGATGGGAGAATATATCGATATCGGAAAGCCGTTCGGCATTTACCGCGATTCCGCAGGCACTTACCAGACGACATTCCCGAACTTCACCTACCCCATGTTCGTGGCGCTCCGCAACAAAATGAAGCAAATCAAGGAAAGCGGAGTAGAACGCGCTAGCCTCGTCGAAGTGACGTCAAAAGTCACCGTAAAGCGCGACAACGAAGGCAAAATCGTCTTTGATATTTTTACAGACGAAGACCTGCACTATAACGCCAAGCTTTCAGACGTTCTGCGACAGCTCCCCGAAAACATCTTCGACAAGCTCAGCGAAACCGAAAAGATTGAACTGGACAACGGTTTTACGCTTTCTAAAGGTGACGAGGACGACATTTATACGATCACGGACGAAGAGGACGAAGAAGTTTCCATCACACGGAACATTCTCCACACAATCCATTTCTTTGAAAAAGACTACGGTTCCATCAAGCAAGGTCAACACAAAGTTCTCTCTCGCAACATGGACATCAGCTATAACAGACTATACAATAAATGGTCGGCGTCCATCGGATTTTTCTCCAATGCCATTCTCAAAGACATCTTAAAAGAAGACGATAAAAATATCAGCGCACTAAAGCCGGGCGAAGAACTGCGATTCGGGCCGTACAAAAAAGTTCCCATCAGCGATAATGGGCAATACTTGATCAAGTACAAAGGACGATTCGACGTTTCCTCCCCAGAGACACGCACATTCAAGCATGTGCCGTACTACGAAATCTACAGCGATACTTCGAACCTCGATCAATACGCTGGAAAAACGGTCATTCTCGGTTCCTCTGTGGCCGCCTTCATGGATATCGTGAACGGCCCGCACGAAGAAAACATTCCCGCCATTTTGGTCCACGCCAACATCATCAAGAACATCCTTGAAGATGATTACTTGACCGTTCTAAAGGAACGTTACCAGTATTGCATCATCATCCTGCTTGCGATTCTCAGTGCGTTCGTCGGTTTACGTCGCAGCAGCTACGCTTCGATGATCATTGCGGTCGTGATGCTTGTCCTCTATACTTTACTCGCCTACATCTGCTTCAAGCACAACATCTACATCGGCGTCACAAGGCCGCTCATCGTCATCATCACTTCAAATACGATCGCCATGGCCATCCGTGCGATTTGCGAATTCTTTGAAAAGCAAGAAATCATTAAAGAGAAAAAGAAAATTCTCGAAGAAAAGCAACTGGTCACGGACACGTTCAAGCGCTTCATGTCGCCGAAGAGAATTGACAAAATGCTCGAAACAGGGAACATTCCGCAGATCGGCGGAGAAGAAGAATCCGTCGTTACCGCATTTTTCACGGACATTCAGGGATTCTCGACGTTCTCCGAAAAAATCGGAAGCCCAAGCAAGCTCGTCGAACTGTTGAACGAATACTTGAGCGCGATGACCGACATTCTTATCATCAAGAACGAAGGTACTCTCGACAAGTACGAAGGCGACGCCATTATCGCCTTCTTCGAATCGTCCGAAGACTTGGAACTCCCGCATCAGGCCAAGCGTGCCTGCGACACGGCGCTCGACATGCAAAACGAGCTTTTAGTCCTCCGCAAAAAGTGGCAGAGCGAAGGCGACAAGTGGCCGAGAATCGTCCACGAGATGCACATGCGAATCGGCATCAATACAGGCTTTATCGTGACCGGCTACATGGGTTCTAACACACAAATGAACTATACGATGATGGGTGACGAAGTGAACCTCGCCGCACGTCTCGAAAGTGCTGCCAAGCAATACGGGGCCTACATTCACGTGAGCCAAAATACCATGAAAGAACTCGTGAACTTAGGCGTCGACAGCAGCTACATTTACCGTTCGCTCGACATCATCCGCGTGGTGGGTAAGGACGAACCAGTCGAAACGTTTGAACTTTTGGCTTACGCCAACGACGATAACGCCATGATCTTGACCAAGCTTTGTACGCTTTGGGATCAGGCACGAGCCGCCTATCTCGAAATGGACTGGGACAAGGCCATCGAACTCTTTACGCAATGCCTAGACTTCGAGCCGCACCATCCTGACCGCGACCCAGGCAGCAAATCGTGTCCGAGCCAAGTCTACATCAAGCGCTGTGAAGCCTATAAACAAAATCCGCCCGCTCACGCAGGCGAAAAATGGGACGGCATCTTTACCGCTACTGAAAAGTAGCGGCTTCGCCGCTCTTCGCTTTCGGCTAATTCAATTCCATATTATCAATGAGTCTCGTCTTGCCGAAGAATGCAGCGGCGAGAATCACAGTCTTGTCTTCAGGGCCAATAGCGCCATTGCACTTCTGCAACGTCTTCTGGCTTGCGACTTCGACGTACTGCACAACGCCACGAGCCGCCACAATCGACCTCACGACAATGTCGCGAATCTTCGAAACGCAGCGTTCGCCCGATTCATAGGCAGCCTTTGCAGCCTTCAGGCCTTCGTAAATGGCGATTGCCTGTGCGCGTTCTTCGTCCGACAGATATTCGTTACGGCTAGAACGGGCAAGGCCACTTTCTTCGCGGACAATCTTCACGCGGTGAATCTTGATGTTGAAGTTCAAGTCCTTCACCATCTTTTCGATGAGGAACACCTGCTGGTAATCCTTTTCGCCAAAGTAGGCATCGTTTGCACCCGAAATCAGGAACAACTTAGAAACAACCGTCAAAACGCCACGGAAGTGTCCCGGGCGGTAAGCACCGCAGTACATGCCTTCAAGCTGTTCATCACGAACAAGCGTCATCGGGTCGCCATCCGGATACATTTCAGCAACAGACGGAGCAAAGACAAAATCAGCACCGATTGATTCGGCGAGTTTTGCATCGGCTTCCAAACGCTTCGGATACTTGTCCAGGTCTTCGTTCTTACCGAACTGGATCGGGTTCAAAAACACACTTACAACAGTCACATCGCACTCGCTCACGGACGCCTTGATCAAAGCTCCATGACCTTCATGGAGGGCCCCCATCGTCGGAACGAGACCGATTCTTTTCCCACTCTTCGCAAGAGGAGCAAGCGCTTGACGTAGGGAATCGATAGACTTAATTATCTGCATGATTATTTACCTTCTGGAACAAAATATGTCGTTTGGCTTGGGCAAGATGCAATCGCATCGAGCACCAGCTGTAAATGGCTTTCGTTATGGACAAAGTCAATGTTGTCCGTATTAATGATGAGCACAGGAGCTTCGGTGTAATGCCAAAAATGATGGTCATAACGTTCCTGCAAATCGCTCAAGTAGTTGCCTTCGATGGACTTTTCCATCGCACGACCACGGCCCTTGATGCGCTTTAAAAGCGTAGGCACGCTTGCCTGCAAGTACACAATGTAATCGGGCTTGCGGATGTCGTGGTTCAAGGCGTTAGAGACCTGGTCATACATCGCCAGTTCGTTTTCGGTGAGGTTCTGCGAGGCAAAGATTCTATCCTTGTCGAACGTGTAGTCACTCACCAGCAAATCGTGGAACAAGTCACTCTGCAATGCGGAATTCTGAAGCTGCTTAAAACGGTCTAGCAAAAAGAACAACTGCGTCTGGAAGGCGTATGCCTTTCGGTTTTCGTAGAACTTCGGGAGGAACGGGTTCTCGGCAAAGTTCTCTTCGATAAACATGGCATTCCATCGTTCGCAAATGGCTTTGGCAAGCGAAGTCTTTCCAACTCCGATAGTCCCTTCAATAGCCATAAAATGGATGTTCTTGTCAGAAAGCATATCAGGGTTCCTCCCCGCTTATCACACGGAACGGAATTTTTTCTTCTTTGGCAAGCAATTCAGAAAGCAACTCGTGAACAGGCTTGTTCGTCTTGGGGTCCACCCAGTCCGGAGCAATGTCGTTTAGCGGCACAAGCACGAACTGACGGTTATAAATCTGCACATGCGGAACATTCGGGCGACCCGTACAAATTTCACGCCCAAAGAACAGCAAATCCAAGTCCACTTCCCTGGAATTCCAGTGTCCGCGGTCTTTTCGCCCAAGAATAAGCTCGGAACCTTTTAAATAGTACAGCAACTTGGTGGGATCCCCATCGTACCAGAAGCTCACGACCTGGTTGAAATACGGCCCTTGACCCGCCGGTCCAACTGGAGGCGTTTCGTAAATGGGACTTTCAACCCAGCCACCCGCGCTAATACGGCGGAGCATATCCCTCCCGGCCTTCAAGTGAGCCGAGCGGTCAGGAAGATTGCTTCCGAGTGCTATATATACTCTATTTAAAGAATCCACGCCCCAAATATAGACAATTTCCAGTTACTAGTTAATAGTTAGTAGTTACTAGTAATTCAAGAAATGAATTTTTCTAGTAACCAGAAACTCGAAACACATATTTTTTTACAAAAAAAAATTTTTTTTATGACATTTTTTTAAAATATTATGTATCTTTACCTCGTTCCGCAATTTCGGGACAAATATTTAATCAAAAAAAAATTTATGGGGCCTTACGCCCTTATTATCCTTTCACATATTGTTCATTTCATTTCTTTGAAATATCCATCTATAGGACGCCATCGTGCCCAGAACACCTAAGAATCAGAATTTAGAACAAAATAGCCAAGAAAAATCCTTGACCGATATCGTTTATCCCGAAAGCACAGGCATTCCAGTTCCCGAATATCTGGGAACTCCCGACAAGCTTCCCGAGAATACCGATGACGTTCCGCAGCCCAAGCGCCGTGGACGCAAGCCGAACATGAAGCCGAACGGAAAGCCCAAGGCCCACAAGAACATCGAAGTCGAAATCGCATCCGATATTGAACCTGATTATCAAGAAAAGAGAGAACCGGTCGACGGAATCGCCGCTGCCGAAAAGCGCCTTGCCGAACAATACGGTGTCGCAAACATCGACGCCATCGCCGAACCGATTTATACAGGCGCCCCCTCTTACGAAGCCTCTAGCGAAAATGCGGGCGAACAAGTTTCTGTTGCAAACGAAAGCGAAGCCGTTTCCCAGGGAACCGAAGGCGTTCAAGTTCAAGGTGAAAACCAGGGCGAAGGCCAAATCGACCCGAACGCCCAGCAGCAAGGCGAAAACGCCCAAGCTCAGAATGGCGAAGGTCAGGACGACCGCCGTTTCAACAACCAGAACGGAAAGTTCAATCAGAACAACCGCTTCAACAAGAACAACAAGTTCAATAAGAACAACCGCAATCGCAATTCCCAGCAGGAAGAATTTGTCGATGATTCCGCTACGCTTCCGCCGCCGGGTTCCGAAGTCATTTTAAAGGCAAAAGAAAACTGGCTCAAGTTCCGCAAGCTCTCCATGAGCGAACTCCAGGAACTCGCCATGCAGAAGGAACTCGACTTCCGCAGAATGCGCAAGCAGTCCCTCAACTACATTTTGCAGAGCACCGAGAACGAAGGCAACATCATTTATACTGAAGGCGTTCTCGAAGTGACCCCGCAAGGCCACGGATTCCTCCGCATGCCGGATCAGAACTACCAGACCAGCACGGACGACGTCTACGTTAGCCAGAATCTTATCCGCAAGTTCAACCTCAAGATTGGCGACACCATCGAAGGCCTTGTACGCACGCCGCGTGAACAGGACAAGTACTTCTCCATGCGCCGCATTGACCGCGTGAACTTCGAAGAGCCGGACAAGATGCGCCGCCGCGTGGCATTCGAATACTTGACCCCGATTCATCCGGAAGAAAAGATCCACCTCGAATGGAACGAAACGGAATACAGCACCCGTATCATGGACTTGTTCTCCCCGATCGGTAAGGGCCAGCGCAGTATCATCCTCGCCCCTCCGCGTACCGGTAAGACCGTTCTCTTGCAGAACGTAACCCGCGCCATCGCGAAGAACCACCCCGAAATTATCCTTATCACGCTCCTCATTGACGAACGTCCGGAAGAAGTCACCGAAATGCGCGACATCATCACGGAAATCAAGGAAAAGGCTGCAGAAAAGGGTATCGAAATCAAGGCCGAAGTTGTCGCCTCTACGTTCGACGAACCGCCTGAACACCACACGCGCGTCGCGAACATGGTTCTCGAAAAGGCTAAGCGCCTCGTCGAAAGCCAGAAGGACGTCGTGATTTTGCTCGACTCCATCACACGTTTCGCCCGTGCAAACAACGTCGTGATCCCGCACTCCGGCAAGATTCTTTCTGGTGGTGTGGATGCGAACGCCATGCAGTTCCCCAAGAAGTTCTTCGGTGCCGCCCGTAAGATTCAGGACAAGGTTCGCCCGGTCAAGAATGAAGACGGTTCCATCACGGAAGAAATCCAGAAGAACGGTTCGCTTACCATCATCGGTACAGCTTTGATCGAAACCGGTAGCCGCATGGACGAAGTGATCTTCGAAGAATTCAAGGGAACGGGTAACATGGAACTCGTGCTCGACCGCCGTATCGCCGAAAAGCGCATCTGGCCCGCCATTGACGTGTTCAAGTCCGGCACCCGCAAGGAAGAACGTTTGCTCACGCTCCTTGAACAGAATGCCGCCTGGAACTTCCGCAGAGGTAGCCAGAACGAAACGGAAACGGGCATCATGGAGAACCTGCTCAAGCTCATGAGTAAACTCAAGACGAACGCAGAACTCCTCGCCGTGCTCTCGAAACCGAAGGTTTAACAAAGAACTCCGCGTTTCCTTTTATCACCCCGGCCACTGTGCCGGGGTTTCTTTTCACCCAGTCACCCCGGCCTCACACGGTCATGTCATCCTGAGTCGCACAGCGACAAAGGATCCAGTCAACATTCGCCCTTACATTGTCACCCCGGCCTGTCATCCCGGACTCCGTTCCGGGACGGGGTCGTCTTTTTATAAAACACATTTGTCATGCCCGCCTCTGAGCGGGCATCTCCTTTTATTTGCTAAATTGAAAGCAAAAGAATTAAAAAGGACAAAAAATGAACACTACGATTTTCTTTGCCGGTACTGGCAACATGGGCGGAGCCATTCTCCGCGGTCTTCTTCAGGCAGGCACCGACGCCAAGAACATTTTCTTCTTTGACCCGAGCGACAAGGCTGCCGAAGCCGTAAGCGCCCTCGGTTGCGTCCGCGTTTCTAGCTTTGCCGAAGGTATCGAAAAGGCTAACGTCACTTTCCTTTGCGTCAAGCCGCAGATTTTCAAGCTCGTCGCTGCCGAATGGAAGGCTGCCGCCGCAACGCTCAAGAGCGAAAAGACGTTCATCAGCATCATGGCAGGCGTTGTCCGCAAGAGCCTCCTCGAAGTCCTTGGCGAAAAGAACCAGGTGCTCCGCGTGATGCCGAACTTGCCGCTCACCGTCGGCAAGGGTTCTGTCGGTCTTGCTACGGACGGCGTTTCCGAAGCAACGCTCAAGATTGCCGAAGAAATCTTCGGTAACATCGGCGTGACCTGCCGAGTCGCCGAATCCCTTATGGATGCTGTTACCGGACTTTCTGGTAGCGCTCCGGCATACGTCTTTGAATTCATCGAAGGTCTTACCCGCGGTGGCGTAAAGGCAGGCCTCACTCGCGATGTCGCCTTGAAGCTCGCTCTCGGCACCATCGAAGGCAGCGTCGAACTCGTGAAGCAGTCCGGCAAGAGCCCGAGCGACCTCTGCGCTATGGTTTGCTCTCCGGCAGGTACGACAATCGCTGGCATCGACGCCCTCGAAGAAGGTGCATTCCGCAGTACGCTCATCAAGGCGGTTGTCGCCGGCACGAACCGCAGCAAGGAACTCGGAAAGTAGCGGCAAAGCCGCTGGCCTGAGGTCGCACCTTCGGTGCTTTGAGCCATGAGCTCGGGGTAAAGCACCTCTGAGTAGATTTTCAATTAAATCGCTCTCATCTCATACCTCAAAGGGAGCCAAGGCGACCGACCTCACACCTCATACCTCTATGCCTTCCATCGACTTTTTCACAAAAGATACAACGACGTCCTCGTTCATCCTGGACGTCCTTTCTTCCGTGGACAACACTGTCGATGTGCATACCCCCACGAATGACGATGCAAGCGAAATCGCCAATACCGTGCAATCTCCGCTTGCCGCCATCGTCATCTGGGACCTCGATTCCTTCGGGCCCAAAAACGCCGAACTGCTTTCGAGCATCCGCCAAAGCAATCCGGACTCGATGATCCTCGCCTACGCCGAAACGCCCGACAACTACGCCAACGTTTCAAGCAAGCTCTACGACATCATTCTTTCCATCGAAGCCGTTCGTCTTCACTTGATGAGCAAGATTTCGAGGCTCAAGGAAATCAACAATGCCAAGCGCATTTTCCGCGAAAGGATGTCGCATCTCGTCGGCAAAAGCGAAGCCATGCAGCGTTTGCGCAAGAACGTCGAACGCGCCATACTTCACACCGGTCCCGTGCTCATCCAAGGCGAATCTGGAGTCGGCAAGGACTTGATTGCGCGCGCCATCGCTTGCGTTTACGATAAATTCGTCACCGTCAACTGTAGCGCCATTCCCGAAGCCCTCTTTGAAAGTGAACTTTTCGGTCACACCCGCGGAGCCTTTACCGGCGCCCAGAACGAACGCATCGGCCTCTTCGAAGACGCGAACGGCGGCGCTATCTTCCTTGACGAAATCGGCGACATGCCGCTCCACGCTCAAGTCAAACTTTTGCGTGTCATCCAGAATCACGAAATCCGCCCCATCGGCGCCAACAAGACGCGACACATCGACGTGCGCATCATTGCCGCCACGAACCGCGACCTCAAAGAAGAAATCTTCGAAAAGCGTTTCCGCGAAGACCTTTATTACCGTTTGAACGTGATCCCGATGCAACTCTCGCCGCTCCGCGACCGCAAAGAAGACATCGAAGACCTCGCTAATTACTTTATCCGTCAGTATTCTCCGGAAGGAGAACCGTACACGCTCTCGCCCGAAGCGCTTCAAAAACTCCAGGACCACAACTGGCCTGGCAACATTCGTGAACTCGAGAACGTCATCCAGCGCGCCCTCTGCTTTACCGACCCGGGAATCTTGAGTGCAGACGACCTGCAAATTGACGAAGACAGCTACAGAAATGGCGCAATATCTACAGCAGAACGTGCCGCCATCAAGGCTTTCGAAGCCAACAGCTACGACGAGTTCCGCGATCAGCAACTCGACGAAGAACGTGAATTTTTAAAGGCTACTATCCAGAACTGCAATGGTTCTGTCGGACAGGCCGCCGAACGACTGCACATGAACCGCACGGCGCTTTACAACCGCCTTGCACGCCTTGGCTTAAGCGTTAAAAACGTTCGACCTTAAGCCCGCGCTTGCGCAACGCATCAATCACGTTGTCCTTTTCCAGCGCCAAGTGCGCCACCCCCACCACGACAAAGACGTTTCGATCTTCACTCAGGAACTTTGCAATCGATTCCGCCATTCTCGCATTTCGGCTGACATAAATACGCTGTTCGAATTCATCCTTGAACTTCTTGTCAGCAGATTCGTCCGCTTCCAAATCCTCGTCAAGCGTCCGGCGCAACAAGTCATCATCGCCCGTTTTCCAGGCGTTCATCAAGTTCGTCACGATGGAATCGATGCCCGCAATTTCACGCAGCGTCGTCTTCATGTAATAAATTCCCGCCGAATCCGATTCCGTCGTATCTGCAATGGCGTCGATCTGTTCTTCTGCAGTTTCCAAGCCGACAATCGCCTTCCCCGTCATCGCCGCACGATCGAGCAACACGTAATCAATCCCATATTCCGGATTGAGCCCCGCATGAACAAACGCATACGAACTGAGCGTCATCGCCGCAAGCCACGGACGCATTTTTTCAAACATCACGACAGGAATGTTCCAATCGACGCAAATGCTATCGAAGGACTTCCACAAATCCGGAGGCAAAACTTCTTGGAGTGACTTTTCCTGAAGGATTCCGCGAGAAACCGACTGTTCGCCCACTTCCTTGACGACTTTTTCGTCACTCATGTCGAGTTCAACAGCAAGTTCTTCTGCTTGCGCAAAAGCAGAATCAATCACGGGAGCAAACGGATACAAAGTCGAGTCCGCCAAATGGATGCTCCCGAGCACCCAAATCGAAGAATTCTCATCCGAGATTTTCCACAAGAAATGCTTGTTTTCCGGAACCGGATCTACATTTTTCTTCGTCCCCGAACACCCCACCAAACAAGCCATCAGGCAAAAACAACAAGACAAATACAAATTTTTTTTTCTTTGCATCATATGTATAATCCTTAAAATAAAGCAAAAAAGCGTCGGCCAAGGATGGGGAGGGTGCAGGGAGGGGCCCGTGCGGCCTTCGCAACTCCGAGCTGGGGCCCCGCCCGCATACTGTACTTATCGCATTACAAATAACATTTTTACAATGTGATATATTCACTCATTTTCAAAAAGCCTCCGTCCATTCGAGCAAGCCCTCTTTCCGAGCATCGGCCGCAGGCGCCACACGCACCGAGCCACCGTTTACCACCATAATTTTATCGCAATAGCGTTCCGCATATTCCACAGAATGCGTCGAGACGATAATGCCCATGCCACGATCTACAGCAATTTTCTTGAGCAATCTAAAAAGCGCATGGCTACGCGGAATATCCAAGAACGCATTCGGTTCATCAAGCAGCAACACCTTCACCTGTTGCGCCACCGCTTCTGCCAAAAACACACGGCTGCGTTCGCCATCACTCAATTCTGCAATCGGGCGATTCGCGAAATTCGCCACATCCAAAAGCGCCATCGAATTTTCGACAATGCGGTTGTCTTCTTCCGTACGGCTATCAAAAATTCCCGAATACGGCGAACGTCCCAAGCGCACAAATTCGCTCACGCTCATTCGCGGGGGCACTGCACTCGACATTCGCACGAGCGAAATTTCCTGAGCGCGTTCACGAGGCGCCCATTCCGTAAGAGATTTACCTTCAAGCGAAACCTCGCCTGCCACCGGCGCAAGTAAGCCTGCAAAAGTTTTTAACAGCGAGCTTTTACCGCAACCATTCTCGCCCATCAAAGCTACAACATTTCCCGATGCAAGCGAAAAATCAAACGAGAATTTCATGGACGGAAGCGCTTTACCATAGCCGACAAGCAAATCCTTACATTCCAGCAAAATGTTCTGCGATTCAACATTCGTCATAAAAGCCCCCTAAAAACGCGCACCGGAACCGCGCACAAGT
>Ga0265298_10005306_pt1 | contig 16236 bp, 10 predicted proteins | sample AusTroGonzalo_MG_3_FD_193486 | JGI IMG/M metagenome (GOLD analysis project Ga0265298, IMG submission 193486) | Bovine rumen microbial communities from tropical cattle in Woodstock, Queensland, Australia - Gonzalo_01 | ecosystem: Host-associated > Mammals > Digestive system > Stomach > Rumen ... | reverse complement strand
GCGGTGGGCCCTCCACCATCTCTTTCAAAGTTACGAAGTCCCCCTGTCAAGTGGCCAGCTCAACAAGTGTTCTTCTCGTGACACACCCTTTTCTGCAAATATACGAAAATATGCGGCAAAGCCTATGCAAGCAGGTGGTTAAGTTGCTTTTATGGAAGAAAAATAGTAACTTTGCATAATTTTTCACCGATAGTTGTTAGAGCGTGATTACCATTACGCAACGGTTAGTAGTTATTCTTGTTTGTGCTTTTACCTGTGTGTCCCCACTGGCGATGGCGCAGGAGAGTTCTCATACCGATGAAAAGGAACCCTCCAAAGGTTTTCTTGCCCTGAAAACCAACCTGCTGGAATGGACTGTCGCCATCCCTAACGTCTCCATGATGATAGACCTTTCAGGAAAGCCCTGGAACCGTTCCGTGGCCGGCATTACGCTGAAATACAAGTGGAGGACCAACGAGACCTACGTTCCCTCTTATATGCTGAACCTCCTGGAAATCAGGCCCGAATACCGCTATTACCTGAACAACAAGTTCTTCGTGGGTGGATACGCTGCCTATAACAACTTTGCCGCCAAGCTGCCCGGCAAATCCATAGGGTGGACAGGCTTTACTGCCGGCGGTGGCGCTTCCGCCGGCATGGAACTCCCGCTCTATCAATACCGGAAGAGTGCCCTGGACATTGAATTCGGCCTTTCCCTGGGAGCCCATTATGTACTGTACCAGGATTTTGCCATTGACGCCAGCCAAACCGGTATCGATTTTTCTGACACCCGTTCCGGACGCATCCTCCCCTATCCGGAGCTCCGGATAGCATTGGTATGGCGTAAGACCTCGGTAAAAGGCAAATACAATAGCACCAATCCCATGAAAGAGGTCTATGCCCGGGAAAGGGAAGCCATCCAGATCAATCTGGACGCCACCAACAAAGAGACCTTCGACGCCATGCAGCAGGGAAGGCTGAAGGTTTACCAGAACGATGTGTTCCAGGATCTGTATCAAAGCGACCCGGATGCCTATCGGGCTGATTTTGAGGCTTACCTCCAGGAGAGTTTCGTAGACATAGCCATGGACAATATAGAACGTTCCAGGTTGGACGAGCGCTCCAAGGATAAATTGCGCAAATGGGTGGACAGTCTTCGCAACAAAACCCTGGCCGAATTTGATAAAACCGTAAAGGCGGAGCTCCGTAAGCAGAAGGAAACGGAAGCATCGGCCGATAAACTTAAAGACAATCAGTGATGGCTCGTCCGGTGAAAGCATATCTCCTGGTGATGACGCTGCTCCTGCTGCTTCCGCTGCAGGGAGCTGCCCAGCGACTGGCCATTAAGACCAACGTGCTGTCACTGGCTACGGCCACCCCCAACCTGGGGTTCGAGTTGGTGACCGGCGAGCGCCTGAGCTTGTCCATAAGCGCTTTCGGCAGTGCCAATCCATACTGGAGCGACCACTCCCTGGGTGAGGAAACCGGCACCTCATTCTTCGCCATGCGTCCGGAAATCCGTTACTGGTTCAACGGGCGCCCTCTCACGCGTTTTTATGCCGGTGTAAACGTCCTGGCAGCTACTTATGACTTTCCCCTTTGGGGAATGCTCCACAAGGGCACTGCAGCCGGTCCCGGGTTGTCGTTCGGCTATGTTATCAATCTGGGAAAGCGCCTGGACCTTGAGTTTACCTCCGGCGCCGGACTGCTGTTCTACTGGGGAAAACGCTTTTCCGGCGATACGCCCCTCCCCGCGGAAGACACCATGCCGGACACAAAGGGTTACAAACTGACGCCCAACCAGTTAGGCATCTCCCTGGTGTATATCATCAAATAAACTATGGGAAAAGTCTTCCGGCATATCGTTTCCGTTCTACTCTGCCTGGTAAACTTGCAGGCGGCTTTTGCGCAGGATATCAAAACCGTGTCCGGCGTAATAACATCGGCCGAAGACGGCAGCCCCATTTCGGATGGCGTAACAGTCTATACCTACATGACCACCGCCGAGGCCAGGGACGACTACAACCGTATCAAGCAGATGCTGGAAGAGAACAGTCTGGCGGGATATGTCTTCTCCGGCATCCCCAATTCCACTTTGGGGAATTATTACTCGGTGCAGGTGGCCGGCACCGGAGCCCTGCTGTTCTTTTATGAAGACGCCCGCGTGCTCCGGATGGAAGAAGTGAAAGGCCGCCTGGAGATTAACGTAGCCCTGAAAGTGGCCCGGCAGATCCAGAAGGCCGTAATCGAGGCCGATAACCCCAAGCCCTACGTAGTGCTGGAATCCATCCCTATCTCCGGCGACAACGAAATAGCCTCCGAATTCACCTTCCTGTTCTACGGAGATGCGGCAGGCCGGTCAGATGCCCGTTTTGCCATCCAGGCCTACCTGCTGGGAGAGGACCGGAAAGACACACTGCAGTATTTCCACCCCATAGTTCTGGATGGAAAGGACTATCACAAGACCCAGCTCCGGCGGAAAGACTTCAACCCGGAAGAGGATTATCTCTACCAATGCGCCGAGGAAGCCCCGGACTTTCTCAGCGACTCTACCGCCAGCATCACCTATCCCTTCCGATTTAAATTGGAAAGCCGGGACGATGTCCGCTACTTCTGTTACAAGTACTGGATGGAAGACTATAATCAAGTCTTTGTCCAGGATTCGGCCCAGGTGTTTTCCACCGCGCGGCTGCAGGATCCCATGCAGTTCCTGGAATATCAGTTCGACACATACAATCTTAACCCGGACGACTATTTCGTGGATGCCCAGCGCGAGCGGCACACCGGCAAGAAGGAGCTTCCTCTGCGCTTCATGGTGGGGAAATCCCGGATCGATCCGGCCGATACCACCGGTCTCAGGGCTCTGGCAGAGATTAAGCAGGAGATTTCCGATATCGCTTCCGACCGGGATGCCAGCCTGAAGGAAATATATATTTCCGGCGTAGCCTCGCCCGAAGGCAATTACAGCAAGAATGTGGACCTGGCGAAGGCGCGCATGAACTATCTGTTGGACAACATCCTCTCCGTCCTGCCATCCTACAGCCGCCAGCGGGTGTACCAGAGCGGCACTTCCCGCGTGGCCGCATGGGAAGAGGTGGCCGATATCCTGGAGCGGGATTCCCTGCAGGCCCTGTCCGACCAGATAAGGGAGATTGCTTCCACTTATTCCGGAAAGATGGACAGTCAGTGGGCACACGTGCAGCGGCTCCCGGAATACCAGGCCCTGATAGCTCCCCGCCTGCCGGAATTGCGTTCCGTATCCTGCACCTACCTAAGTGAAGTGTACCGGAAACTTCTGCCGGAAGAAATCCTGGAGAAATACCAGAGCGACCCCGAATACCGGAATGGCAAGAAAAAGCTCACGCTGAACGAATACTGGAACCTGTACAGGATGCTGGACGATGAAGAGGAACTGGAAGGACTGTACAAGAGAGGTATTACCGCCGCCGGGGAGATGAGCTATTTCTGGCCGCTTCCCGCCAACAATCTGGCAGTTTCCTACATCCGGAACGGTCAGGTGGACACAACGCTGCTGAAACCCTACCTCCATGAAGGTTATTCCGTAAACCGGCCCATCATGAGCATGTCGGACCCGAACAAATACGAAAGGGTCTGGAACCTGGACCCCATCGTGGCCAACCAGGTAATCATGCTGCTGAACGCAAAGTCCAGCACCCGTGCCGTATTCTGGGCCACATACCTGAAGAACCTTCCCCAGTACAACACCCTCTATCACATAGCCCGCTGCCTGGGAGGATACTATCAGGTGAATAACGAAGAAGGACGTGAGACCTTCCTGGTAGTGAGCCGTTCTTCTACCCGCAACGCCGCTGTCATGAATATGGCTGTGGGCTCTTGGGCCAATGCCGAGAAAGCACTGGATGCCCTGCCCCAGGATGAAGCCCTTACCCAGTATATGCGCTGCCAGTTCCTGTCCCGTAAGTTCGGCGGCGGACGAGACTACGGCCGCATGCAGGAAGAGTTGTGGGGTATGGACGAAATCGGCCTGGACATCATGGTATCGGATGCCGCCAAGAGTTTCTTGAAAGAGGCTTTCCGGCTGGATGACAGCTACCGCCTGACAGCACAAAAGGACGCTTTCTTGCCGGAGGACCTGGTGGCGGAAGCCTGTCTGGAATGGGCCCAGGAACTTAAGGATGTGCCCGGCAAGGAAGCTGTGGTGAAAGATTATCTGGCTACCTGCCTTCGGATGAACCGGAATATGCTCCGGCGCATCCAGGCCGGTTTTCCGGACGGAATAGTGAACGCGGCACGCGTGAGGATGAACACATTCGAGTAAAGGAATCATGAAGGGGATAAATAGGATATCGCTGCTTCTGCTTGCCGCCTGTTTCCTGCTGGGACCGGCCTTCCGGACCTATGCCCAGGAAGACACCCTCCGGGTGAAGGAAGAGCCCGGCATCTTTAATATGAAGATGCAGCGGAGATATACCCCCTCCCACCAGCTGTTCTATGAGCCCGGTCAAAACGTCCTGCTACGGATACTGGAGAACAGCAGCGTTTCCCTGTCCGGCAGTTACCACCGCTGGCTGGACCCGGATTTGAGTTCCGGTCCTGCCCTCACGCTCTCCTTTGGAAAATGGATTACCCCCACCCATGGCGTCCGGATTGAGGCCGGTACCGGCTACTTTTTCAACAACGAAAGGCGCAGCCGGGTGAAAATGCTCCCGGATGTCCGGATCTCCCATCTCTTCAATCTCTCGGCCTATCTGGATGGTTACGACTCCATGATACCGGGATACTTGTATACTGTGGCCGGCGCGGGTTACACCTGGCAGTTCCAAGGCCAGCAAACCCGCAGTTGGACCGCTCAACTGGGGCTGGGATACAGCGTCCACATCCTCCGGGGCACCGACCTGTTCGTGGAGCCGGTCCTGGAAATTAACGGAAACGACTTCCTGCATAAAAAAGACGGGAACTGGCGCGGTTACTTCAGCGGCATCCGGGGAAACGTGGGTTTCAGCTACCGGATAGACCGCTGGAATTCCCTGCTTCCTCCCAAGACGGAACACCGTTGGTTCCTGATGGCCACCGGCGGCCCCGCCTGGCTGGCGTACTCCCCCTCTTCCGAACGAAAGACCGGATACCAAATAAGCCTGGGTGCCGGAGAACGGCTCACAAGAGCCGCCAGTATCCGGCTGAGCGGGTCCTGGACACAGGCTTTCCTGCCCGCCGACCGTCAAGTACAGGCCTATTACGGAGCGCTACGCCTCGAAGGCTTACTGGACCTTATGGCACTGGGACGGCAGGAAGAACTGCCCTGGAGCCTCACCGTTATGGCCGGTCCGGAAGTGGGTTATCTGGACAGGACTCAGGCCGCACAAGACATTTACGGCCAGATTGGCTTCATGGGTAACAAATTCTACTATGTGGGAGCAACGGCCGGAATTCAACTTAACACCCGGATATACAAGCGTTTCCACGCCTTCCTGGAACCCCGGGCTTCCCTGATTCCCTATACGGTTTACAGTGCTGCCAGCACCCGCCGGGGAGAGAATACCCTGGATATTCTTGTGAGCGCCAACCTGGGTCTCCAGTATGCCATTCCTACGGTGGAAGACAGAAAAGCTGCCTGGGAGCGGACCAAACAGTGGTCCAGGGACACATGGGACCGGACGGTGGAATGGGACAGGCGCACTTGGGATGACGTTAACGAGCGCTGGGACAGGACCCGGGAAGGACTGCGGCGTACCGGTCAACGGATGAACCTGTTTGCTTCGCTGGAAGGCAGCTATTTCCGTCCGCTGGGACGGGACTTCGCCAATGGCCCCATAGCTTCCCTGTCCGTGGGTACCTGGTTCCATCCGCTGCACGGCGCTATGGTAAATACGGGGCTGGGATACTTCCAGGACCTGCAATATGGGAACGGTTATGTGAAAACCATGGAGTTTTCGACCGCCTATCTGTTTAATCTGACACGGTTTGCAAAGGGAGCGGATCCGGACCGGCAGGTTAATCTGTCCCTGCTTGCCGGCGCAGGATATATGATGCCGCTGCAGGAAAAATGGTCCGGATCGGCCGTTTTCCGTTCCGGACTGGACCTGCGTATGCACGTGCTGCCCAGGACAGACCTGGTGATCCGTCCAGAAATGGATTTCCTGAAAGCTCCTTCGAATCTATGGTCTCCCGCAGTTCGCGGCACTTTCGGCCTCAGTTATAGCATGGGTGGCGCTCCCGTCGCCAACTTCTCCGATGATGGCAAGGAGTGGTATGTAACGGTGGGTGCCGGTATCCAGAACGAAATCCTGCGGCTGGCGGGTTCCAAATATGAAGAAGATCCGTTCAGCGAATACCGTATCAACCTGGGCGTTGGCAGAAAATATACGGCCCGCATGGACTGGCGGCTTTCCGTCTCTTATCTGAGCGAAATCCATGACAGGCAGAAGAGCACCTTCGCTCACCGGCTCCGCTTCGCTTCCATAAACATCGACGCCCTCTATAACCTGGTGGGCGATGAAATGGTGGACCGGAAATGGGCCCTGTCCCTGGTGGGCGGCCCGGAAATCGGCCTGCAGCACAAAGGTAACGAGGGCGAGCACAGCAAGGGGAGCGGACTCATCCTCAAGCACAACACCGTATCCGCCTATCTGGGTGTGTCGGCCGGCGTTCAGATGAAATACCGTTTCTCTGACGGATTATCCGTCTTTGTGGAGCCCAAATATACGCTGGCACCCTATGTAGCCATAACTTCCACGGGAGAAGAGAACTATTATTCCCACATTTACGGAACCAACTTCGGCTTGGAATACACCTTCGGCCGGAACCGCTATTGGACTCCGGGCGTTGGGGAGGACGAAGAACGTGCCCGGAAAGAAAAGGCAATCCCCTATTTCTTCATCCAGACCACCGGAACCGTCATCCGTCCGTTCGGCGCGGGTTATGGCCAGGGTCCGCTCGTGAATATCGCCCTGGGATACTGGTTCCGCGGCGCCAGCGGCGTGATGCTGGATTATGGCCTGGGTTACTTCCGGGACAACCAGTTCACCATAGGAGCGAATGGACGAGAATACCATCCCCAGCATATGGCCACCATGAGCTACCGGGCGTCCTATCTGTTTAGCTTGTCCCGCCTGACCAGCCGGAATTCCGTAGCGGGCTTCCCGGTGGACGCAGCCCTGATGGGCGGCGTGGGTTATATGCTCCCCGAATTCAAACTGAAGGACAGCGGTTCTTTCTCCGCACACGCCGGGTTTGACTTCCGGATCCACGTGTTCCCGGGGACCGACCTGGTGGTGGAACCGCAGTTGGAACTGTTCAAAGACCCGCACGCCATGGTGGATGGCACCCGGACAGGACTTGCAGGTGCTTTCAGGGGTACCTTCGGCGCCAGCTATAACTTGTCCCGACAAGGCATCATTCCCGCACGGGATCCCGGAAAGGATTGGTTCATAAACATTTCCGCCGGTTATCAGAACGAATCGAGCCGACTTGCCGGCCAGAAAGCGGAAGAGATATCCCACAACGAGTACAGGATTTATGTGGGCCTGGGACGGCGCTATTCCAACGCCCTCAGTCTCCGCCTGGGTGGTTCCTACTCCAAGATAGCCCCGCAGGAAGCTTCGTTCCTGCACAGCCTTCGCTACACCTCCGCCAACCTGGACGTCATCTACGACCTGCTGGCCAACGAAGAGGGCGACAACCGGGTGTCCCTGGGTCTGCTGGGCGGTCCCGAATTCGGCTTTGCCAACAAGAGTCACGGAAAGGCCGGCCTGGAGAATCCCATGACCCTGCCGCTCACCATCCTGGGCCGGAGAAACCACGGTGTAACGGCCTATGTGGGCCTTTCCGCTGGCGTACAGCTGAAGGTCAGGCTGACAGGCGGCCTGTTCCTGTACCTGGAGCAGCGATACTCCATGGTCCCGTATGTGTCTCTTTACAGCAGCACCGACCACCGGAACATAACCTCTCACCTTTGGAACGCCAGCTTCGGCGTTCAGTATTCTTTCGGCCAGAAACAATAAAACGGAAAAGACCTTACACTTTTTCGGAAAACCGGCGGTTTTCCGAATAATTTTATGTAACTTGGCGTCCCGAAACTTACAACCAACAACAAAAACATGAAAATCATCTCAGCCGATGCTCTCGAAAGCATCAGACGGGAGGCCGTCCAGGCCTTGTCCGTGAGGGAGGAGAGCAACCGTTCCGGCAGCGAACAGTCCTGCGGCCTGGAGAAGGGGACCCCGCACCTGCAGATTCTCTGCTGTGGCGGTACAGGTTGCAAAGCCTCTGAAAGCGCAAAAATCGTTGAGAATTTCCGTACCAGCCTTGCAGAGCATGGAATAGCCGATAAAGTGGATGTAATGGTTCCCGGCTGCTTCGGTTTCTGCGAAAAAGGCCCCATCGTCAAGATTATTCCGGACAATACGTTTTATACCTCCGTGCGACCGGAGGATGTGGAGGAGATAGTCACGTCCCACATCATCGGCGGCAACAAGGTGGAGCGGCTGCTTTACACGGATCCCGGCAGCGGAAAGCACATCAGCGACTCCAAGCACATGAATTTCTACCGCAAGCAACTGCGTATCGCGCTGCGAAACTGCGGCTTCATAGATCCGGAAAACATCCTGGAATACATTGCCCGGGACGGTTACAAGGCCCTCTCCGACAGCCTGAAACGGGACAGCCTGGAAGTGCTGGCCGATATCAAAGCTTCCGGCCTCCGCGGCCGCGGCGGCGCCGGCTTCCCCACAGGCGTGAAATGGGAGATTGCCCGCAAGTTCAACGCTGAGCACAAATACGTAGTGTGCAATGCCGATGAGGGAGACCCTGGCGCTTTCATGGACCGCTCCATCATGGAAGGAGACCCCAACTCCGTAATAGAGGCCATGATGATCTGCGGTTACTGCATCAACGCCAACCACGGCCTCATCTACATCCGGGCCGAATATCCGCTGGCCGTGCACCGCCTGCAGGTAGCCATTGCCCAGGCCCGCGAGTACGGCCTCCTGGGTGACAACATCCTGGGCACGGATTTCTGCTTCGACATTGAAATCCGCTACGGAGCCGGTGCTTTTGTGTGCGGCGAGGAAACCGCCCTTATCCACTCCATGGAAGGAAAGCGCGGCGAACCCACCTTGAAGCCTCCGTTCCCGGCTGAAGCAGGCTACTTCGGCTACCCCACCAATGTGAACAACGTGGAGACCCTGGCCAACGTGCCCGTCATCCTTACGAAGGGCCCGCAGTGGTTCGCCTCCATCGGCACGGAGAAATCCAAGGGCACCAAGGTGTTCGCCCTGGCCGGCAAAATTAACAATGTGGGCCTGATTGAAGTGCCGATGGGTACCACCCTTCGGGAAATCATCTACGACATCGGCGGCGGCGTCAAAGGCGGCAAGAAGTTCAAGGCCGTGCAGACCGGCGGCCCCTCCGGCGGCTGCCTCACGGAAAAGCACCTGGACATTCCCATCGACTATGAAAGCCTGGCCGCAGCCGGTTCCATGATGGGTTCCGGCGGCATGATCGTGATGGACGAGGACGACTGCATGGTGTCCGTAGCCAAGTTCTTCCTGGAATTTACGGTGGGCGAATCCTGCGGCAAGTGCACCCCCTGCCGCATCGGCAACAAGCGGATGCTGGAGATCCTTACCCGCATCACCGAAGGCCGGGGAAAGATGGAAGACATAGAAACGCTGGAGAACCTGGCCAAGGTAATCAAGGACACGGCCCTCTGCGGCCTGGGACAGACCTCCCCCAACCCGGTCCTTTCCACCATTGCCAATTTCCGCGACGAATATGAAGAGCACGTGAAAGATCATGTCTGCCGTGCCCGGAAGTGCAAGGCCCTGCTCACCTACAGCATCGATCCGGTGCTCTGCAAGGGTTGCAGCGCCTGCGCCAGGGGCTGCCCGGCCGAGGCCATTGAAGGTGAAGTGCGCAAGCCGTTTGTTATCAATCCGGAGAAGTGCATCCGCTGCGGCATGTGCCTGAGCCGCTGCAAGTTCGGAGCCATTCACGTAATCTAAGACTGCCCTATGGAAAACATGATTAACCTTACTATAGATAACCGCCCCGTATGCGTTCCCAAGGGGACAAGCATCCTGGATGCGGCCGCCTCCGTGGGGATAGCCATTCCCGCCCTGTGCCACCTGGACCTCAAAGGCACCTGTGTGAAAAACACCCCTGCTTCCTGCCGCATCTGCGTGGTGGAAGTGCAGGGCCGCAGAAACCTGGCTCCTTCCTGCGCCACCCAGGTGACGGAGGGCATGGTGGTGAACACCAATTCGGCCCGTGTAATCCGCGCCCGCAAGACTGTGGCGGAACTCATCCTGTCCGATCACCCGAACGACTGCCTCACCTGCCCCAAGTGCAACCACTGCGAGCTGCAGAAGCTGGTGACCCGTTTCAATATCCGCGAAATGACCTATAAGGGCGAGCAGTCCTCCCGCAAGAAGGAACAGACCCTGGCCATCACCCGCAATATGGACAAATGCATCCTCTGCCGCCGTTGCGAGAGCGTTTGCAACAACGTCCAGAGCGTAGGCGTGCTGGGTGCTGTCCGGCGCGGTTTCGACACCACCATCGCCCCCACCTTTGACCGGATGTTCTCCGAAACGGACTGCACCTATTGCGGCCAGTGCGTGGCGGTATGCCCCACCGGCGCCCTCACCGAGCGGGACAACACAGACCGTCTGCTGGAAGACATCTGCAATCCCGATAAGATAGTCGTGGCCCAGCCCGCTCCCGCCGTCCGCGTTGCCCTGGGAGAAGAGTTCGGCTATGAACCCGGTACCATCGTCACCGGGAAACTGGCCACCTCCCTCCGTCGCCTGGGCTTCGATTACGTCTTTGACACGGATTTTGGGGCCGACCTCACCATCATGGAGGAAGGCGCGGAAATCCTGCATCGGCTCAAAGCCTTCCTGGGCGGCGACAAGAACGTGAAACTGCCCATCATGACTTCCTGCTGCCCGGCCTGGGTGAATTTCTACGAGCACAATTTCCCGGACCTGCTGGACTATCCGTCATCGGCCAAGTCCCCCGCCCAGATGTTCGGTGCCATTGCCAAGACCTACTGGGCCCAGAAGATGGGCATTCCGCGGGAGAAGCTGGTGGTGGTTTCCATCATGCCCTGCCTGGCGAAAAAGTTCGAGTGTGAGCGGGAAGAATTCAAGGTGGACGGCAATCCGGACGTGGATTACAGCATCTCCACCCGCGAACTGGCCCGCCTGATCAAGCGTTCCAACATAGATTTCCGTTCCCTGGAAGATACGGACTTTGACAAGCCGATGGGCGAAAGCTCCGGTGCAGCCGCCATCTTCGGCGCCACCGGCGGCGTAATGGAAGCCGCCCTCCGTACCGTCTATGAAGTTTACACCGGCAAGACCCTTCCCCGCATCGACTTCCACGAGGTCCGCGGCCTGGAAGGCATCAAGGAGGCCACCATCGACCTGGATGGATTCCCGCTAAAGGTGTGCGTGGCCCATACCCTGGGTAATGCCCGCTACTTGATGAACAAGCTGCGTGCAGGCGAACTGGACTACCATGTGGTGGAAGTGATGGCCTGCCCCGGCGGCTGCATCGACGGTGCCGGACAACCCTACCACCATGGCGATGTGGAAATAATCAAGGCCCGCGCGAAAGCCATCTATGCCGAAGATGCCGGCAAACCCGTCCGCAAGAGCCACGAGAACCCCGACATCCAGACACTGTACAAAGAATTCCTGGGCGAGCCTCTGAGCGAACGCGCACATCACCTGCTCCACACCCGTTATTTCGATAAAACCGTCAAGTAGCCATGAGTGAGATAAAAGTATCCTGCGAAGCACTCCGCCAGACGGAGGAAATCTGCCGCAAATTCCATAACGACCCCGGTGAACTGATTACCATCCTGCACGAGACCCAGAACACGCTGGGCTACCTGCCGGAGGCTGTTCAGCGGGTAATTGCCAGGGAACTGGGCATATCGGCCCAGAAGGTCTATGGCGTAGTGACATTCTATTCCTTCTTCTCGATGGTTCCCAAAGGCAAGTATCCGGTGTCCGTTTGTCTGGGCACCGCCTGCTATGTGCGCGGTTCCGACAAAGTGCTGGAAGAATTCAAGCGCGTGCTGGGCATCGAAGTGGGTGAAACCACCCCGGACGGCAAATTCTCGCTGGACTGCCTGCGCTGCGTGGGCGCCTGCGGACTGGCTCCGGTAGCCACCATCGGCGAAAAGGTCTACGGCCGCCTGAACCCCTCCGACATCAAGAAGATTGTCGCCGAGTTTGAGGACTAAGGCTCCTCTGATTATGATTTGGACCAGGTCCAACCCTTTTTTGGACTTGGTCCATTTTTATCCCCTGGACCTAGTCCAAGCATAATGCCTTACAAGTACCTGAAAGGCACATTCGATGGACTAAGTCCAGCACTTTTTTTCGGACCGCGTCCAAATATGCTCTGGACTAAGTCCACAACAGAGAAAAACAATAATGGAACCCATACAGATCTCTTTTTTCGGAGCCACCAACAGTGGAAAATCATCGCTGGTAAATGCCATTGCCAGACAGTCGGTATCTCTGGTAAGTGATTTGCCGGGAACCACCACCGACCCGGTTCGCAAACGTATGGAACTGCCGGGGATAGGTCCCTGTGTTCTGGTGGATACTGCCGGATATGGCGACGCAGGAGTGTTGGGCGCTCAGCGGGAACGTCTCACCAAGGCCGTCATTGACAGCACCCACATCGCTGTCCTGATCCGTTCCAGTCATCCGGCCGACAGTGAATGGGAAACCATGTTAAAAAGTGCAGGTGTTTCAGTTATTTCCATTACCCCGGACACCGATAGAGACGCTGTCCTTGAACAGATTTCCACTTCCTTTCGAAAAGAAGAAGAGATCTTTCTCACAGGTAATCTGGTCAAAGCAGGTGATGTGGTGGTGCTGGTGATGCCACAGGACAGTGAAGCGCCCAAAGGACGGATCATCCTGCCACAGGTACAAGTATTGAGAGAGCTTCTGGACCGTGCTTGCATCCCTGTTTGCTGTACACCGGAACAACTTCCGAAAGCCCTGGATAATCTTAAGGAGCCCCCTGCCCTGGTTATTACGGATTCCCAAGCGTTCAAACAGGTTAATGATACGATTCCCGCCACATGGCCCCTCACCTCTTTCTCCATTCTGCTGGCAGCGGCTAAAGGAGATATACGCCTTTTTTCCGAAGGAGCCAAAGCCATTGACAAACTTCACGGAGGAGACCGGGTACTCATTGCGGAAGCCTGTACACACGTCCCAAATTCCGAAGACATCGGGAGGGTTAAAATACCCGCACTACTCAAAAAGAAGATTTTAGGTCTTCAAGTGACCATTGCAAGCGGTAAAGACTTTCCGGAAAATCTTACGGATTATAAACTCATTATCCATTGCGGGGCATGTGTCGCCTCGGCCCGTCTGGTGAAATCCCGCATCAATAAGGCACTTCAGTCAGGAGTGCCTATCACCAATTACGGGATAGCCTTAGCATACCTTCAGGGAATACTGGAAAGGATCTCTCTCCCTTAAAACCTGAAATCGCGTTCGCCGGCTGCAATACGGGCAAGGCGGCCGATGGTGATATCCCGGACCTTGCCTTCTGGGATATCGGCCAGGGAGCGCGCAATTAATCTTTCGCCAGCTTCCCGCGTTTTGGGAGAGGCGTAGTCCATCAGGTATTCCTTCAGGGTCATAAGGGCATTGGGCGTGCAGCAGAGACCGATTTTTCCGCTCTTGCAAAGGCTCATGAAGCGGTCTCCCGTACGTCCTTCCCGGTAGCAGGCCGTGCAGAAGGAAGGGATATGGTCGTTCTCCAGCAGCCAGCGCACCACCTCGTCCAGCGGACGGGTGTCGGAGACGTCGAACTGCGCCGTTTCGTCGTGCCGCTCCACGCTGGTGTAACCGCCCACGCTGGTGCGCGAACCGCCGCTGATCTGCGAAATGCCGCAATGCAGCAGCTGTTCCCGCATCCGGGCCGATTCCCGGGTGGAAATAATCATTCCCGTATAGGGCACCGAAACGCGGAGCACGGCCACCAGCTTCCGGAAAATGCCGTCCGGGAGGGCGTCGGGAAAATCTCCCAGCGTAATGTCATCGGCCGGACAAATCCGGGGGACGCTGATGGTGTGCGGTCCCACCCCGAAGCGCGCCTCCAGATGCTCGGCATGCATCAGCAGGCCCGCCAGCTCGTAGCGGTAACCGGCCAGGCCGAACAGAACGCCGATGCCTACATCGTCGCATCCGCCTTCCTGGGCCCGGTCCATGGCCTCTGTATGCCAGTCATAATTGCTCTTGGGACCCGTAGGATGCAGTTTTTTATACTGCTCTTTGTTGTAGGTTTCCTGAAACAGAATATATGTACCGATACCCGCTGCCCGGAGCTTCCGGTAACTTTCCACGTCCGTTGCCGCAATATTCACGTTCACCCGCCGGATGGAATTCCCGCCTTCCCGCACGGAATAGATGGTGCGGATGGAGTCCAGGATATACTCCAGGGGATTGTGCACCGGGTCCTCTCCCGCCTCCACGGCCAAACGCTTGTGGCCGATGCGGATAAGGGCACGGACTTCTTCCTCCACCTCTTCCTGGGACAGTTTCCGGCGGGGAATCGTACGGTTCTTTGCATGGTAAGGGCAATAGACACAGCCGTTTACACAATAGTTGGAAAGATATAGCGGGGCAAACAGCACTATCCGGTTTCCGTAGAATTTCTGTTTGATTTCCGCAGCCAGGCGGAATAGTTGCCCCTCCAGCTCGGGATCTTCACAATCCATCAGGATGGCAGCCTCCCGGTGAGTAAGCCCCTTGCAAAGGGCCGCCTTTCCCAGGATTTCCAGCACACGGGTTTTGTTGCGGCTTTCCCGCGCTGCTTCTTCCAGGGTTTCCAATATTTCGCCGTGATGGATGAACTCATCGGCATGAAGGGAGGAAGGATTATACATAGTTAAGAGGTTGTTTTATATCCGGCTTCGGAAAGTTCCTTCCGGAGCTCCCGCAAAGCCTCCGCCCCGTCCGTTTCCGGCTTCCCCTCATACAGGGAATAGGCCGGCCGATACGCTCGGGGCGTGAAATTAAGCATGATAACATTGGCTCCTGCCAGGATGCCTTGTACCCTTCCGCCGGGAAGGAGGGTGGAAAGGGCCGTAGTGGCGGGAAGGAAGATAGCCGGCAGCATCAGGCGCAGGATGGAATAGAGCCGGAGGGTTACATCGGCGCTGCCGGCGGGGAAAGAGCCCAGCGGAGTACTGTGCTGCGGAATAAACGGGCCGATGCCGGCCATTTCCGGGCGGAAACGCTCCATAAGACGGAGATCGGCCAGCAAGTCTTGCGAGGTTTGCCAGGGGCTTCCCACCATCATTCCCATCCCAGTCTGGAAACCCAGCCTCCGCAGCTCCTGCAGGCATTCCATGCGGCTGTCCAGCCTCATATCGGAGGGATGGAGCCGGGCATAATGGGCGGCCGATGCCGTTTCGTGCCTTAACAGATACCGGTCTCCCCCACGGCGTCTCAGCAGTGCATAGGTGGTAAAAGGCAGTTCCCCGAGCGAAAGGGTGATGGCGGCTTCCGGCCACGAAGCCCGGATATCCGCAACGACATCGGCCAGAAAAAGCGCGCCGGACGGATTCTCCCCACCTTGCAGCACGAAGGTTCGGATTCCCTCTTTCCAGGCCGACGCACAAGCGCTTAGGATTTCCTCCCGGGAAAGGGTGTAGCGGGGCACCTCCCTGTTGCTTTTCCGGATGCCGCAGTACAGGCAATCCAGGCGGCAGACATTGCTCCATTCGATGAGGGCACGCAGCCAAACCTGCTTTCCAAACCGCTCTACGGCTACTTCCCGGGCGTTCCGGTGAAGGCTTTCCACCAGGGAAGCATCTTCGCTTTCCAGCAGCGTCCGAAGTCCTTCGTCGTCCAGGGTCCGTCTTTCTCTCAACTCACTTGCCAGCTTGTCCATTCTGCCCTTTTTGTTTACGCAAAAATAGTGATTTACCCGCAAAAAATCGCTATTTTTGCAGGAAAGAAACGGATATCTATGACTAGAATCGTTACGTTCGGAGAAATCCTGATGCGCTGGTCCAAGGACGGCGCCCGGCGCCTGAGCCAGGGGTATGACTGGGAAGGCCACTTCGGCGGCTCGGAAGCCAATGTGGCCGTGTCGCTGGCCAAGTTGGGCAACCAGGTCGGGTACGTGTCCCGCATCCCGGACAACGCGGTGGGAAGGGCCTGCCTGCAGGAACTCCGCTATCACGGAATCAATGTGGACGATGTGGTGCTGGGTGGCGATCGCCTGGGT
>Ga0265298_10005305_pt1 | contig 16247 bp, 9 predicted proteins | sample AusTroGonzalo_MG_3_FD_193486 | JGI IMG/M metagenome (GOLD analysis project Ga0265298, IMG submission 193486) | Bovine rumen microbial communities from tropical cattle in Woodstock, Queensland, Australia - Gonzalo_01 | ecosystem: Host-associated > Mammals > Digestive system > Stomach > Rumen ... | reverse complement strand
TCAATGCTGCCGTCAAGGATGGCGTCGATGATGCCGCGCGTATCCTTAATGGAGATGCGCTTGCCTGTGCCGTTCCAGCCAGTGTTCACCAAGTAAGCCTTGGCGCCGCTCTTTTCCATGCGTTTCACCAGCTCTTCAGCATATTTGGTCGGGTGCAGCTCAAGGAAGGCTTGGCCGAAGCAGGCGCTGAAGGTGGGCGTAGGCTCGGTGATGCCGCGCTCGGTGCCAGCCAACTTGGCGGTGAAGCCACTCAAGAAGTAGTACTTGCACTGTTCAGGTGTCAGGATGCTGACGGGAGGCAGCACTCCGAAGGCATCGGCGCTGAGGAAGATGACATTCTTGGCGGCAGGGCCTGCCGAAATGGGACGCACGTTCTTCACGATCTTCTCGATATGCTCGATGGGGTAGGAGACGCGGGTGTTCTCGGTCACGCTCTTGTCCTTGAAGTCAATCTTGCCGGCGGCATCAACGGTGACGTTCTCCAGCAAGGCGTTGCGTTTGATGGCGTTGTAGATATCAGGCTCGCTTTCCTTATCAAGGTTGATGACCTTGGCATAGCAGCCGCCTTCGAAGTTGAAGACGCCTTCATCGTCCCAGCCGTGCTCGTCGTCACCGATGAGCAGACGCTTCGGGTCGGTGGAGAGGGTGGTCTTGCCGGTACCGCTCAGGCCGAAGAAGATGGCGGTGTTCTCGCCTTGCATGTCGGTGTTGGCGGAGCAGTGCATGGCGGCGATGCCTTGCAGCGGCAGGTAGTAGTTCATCATCGAGAACATGCCTTTCTTCATCTCACCACCGTACCAGGTGTTGAGGATGACCTGCTCGCGGCTGCTGACGTTGAAGGCCACGCAGGTGTCGCTGTTGAGGCCGAGTTCCTTGTAGTTGTCGACCTTGGCTTTCGAGGCAGTGTAGACGGTGAAGTTCGGCTTAAATTCAGCCAGTTCCTCAGCTGTGGGCTTGATGAACATGTTGAGCACAAAATGGGCCTGCCATGCCACCTCCATGATGAAGCGGACAGCCATACGAGTGTCCTTGTTGGCACCGCAGAAAGCGTCGACGACATAAAGGTTCTTGCCGCTGAGTTGTTTCTTAGCGAGGTCCTTAACCTGCGCCCACACCTCTTCGCTCATCGGGTGGTTGTCGTTCTTGTAGCCCTCGGTGGTCCACCACACGGTGTCCTTCGACTTGGGATCCATGACGATGTATTTGTCCTTGGGCGAGCGGCCGGTGTAGATGCCGGTCATCACGTTGACGGAGTCGAGCTCGGTGAGCACGCCTTTGTCGTAGCCGGTCAGGGCGGGGTCCATCTCGTCCTTGAAGAGTTGCTCGTAGCTCGGGTTATAGTAAATGTCCTTTGCGCCGGTGATGCCATATTCGGCCAACGCGGCTCTGATTTCTTCGATGTTTTTTGCCATAATTGAAATGTTTGGTTAAATGATGCGCAAAGGTAACGATTATTTTAATAGGTGAAACAGAAAAATGGATTTTGTTCAAATGGCAAGCTTATTTTCCGTACTTTTGCCGTCCAATTTACCCATTTTAACCAAATTAATACAAATGAGAAAAAACATTCTGCCATTCATTGTAATGGCACTATTGATGACTGCTTCCTTTGGAGCTTTGGCTCAAACGAGCATTGAAAACTATGTATCAGCCTCTGGCTATATGATTTACCATGCGCCAGGTATGTATTCCCCTAACGGAGCCTACTATTGGGACTTTGAGGAGGATTTCGAGGAAGGCCGCATCCTCGACTGGATCCTCATGGATGCCGACGGCGACGGCCACAACTGGCAACTGCCTATGACAGGCGGCATGGGTCACGGTGGCTCCGACGGTATGTTGGTGTCCTATTCCTACGACAATCCCACAACATCGCCGCTTACTCCCAACAATTTCATGGTCTCTCCTCGCGTGACCTTGCCTTCGGTAGGCGGTATCATCAGTTTCTGGGCTTGCGCCGTGGATGAGTCATACGCCGCCGAGCATTTTGCGGTGTCCATTTCTACCACGGTCAACAACGAGCCGACGGCTTTCACCACCTTGCAGGAATGGACTTTGAACGCCAAAGGCGAAGGAAACCGTCAAGGCACATGGCGCCAGTATTCGGTTGACCTTTCCGCTTATGCTGGTCAGGAGGTCTATCTCGCCATCCGTCACTTTAATTGCACTGACATGTTTGCCATCTGTGTTGACGGCATTTTTATCGGTGATGAAAACGCTACTTCATTGACAGGCAGCGACATTATCCTCGACGGCCAGACGGTGGCCACTAACCAACGCGGCACGCATTATCTTTTGAATACAGATGGTTTTGCGGATGGTTCAAGCCATACGACCACCATTCGTGCCCATTATCAAGGTGGCGCGACGGTGGAAAACACATATAATTGGACTTTCCGCACTGGCGACCACTTCCAAGGTTCGCCTAGTGGCCTTCATGCCGAAAGCGACGGTAACCAAGTGCAACTTTCTTGGACGTTGCCTACCATGTCGGCACCTTTCCCCATTGATGAACTGTATTACGACTTTTCAGACAGCACCTTGATGGATCTAACCCTCATCGATGCCAACAACGATGGGCAGAACTTCCGCGTGTATCCTTATGGCGGCTACAATGGCGGCATAGGTCTGCGCTCATGGTCATGGATGTCGGGGACAGGGGCACTCAATCCCGATAATTTCATAGTTACGCCTAGGCTGACTGCCACCGCAAACACCCGCATTTCCTTCAAAGCTTGCGATGCCGATATGCCTGGCATTGCCCCTGACCCTGAACATTTTGGCGTGGCCGTTTCCACTTCGGGCAACACCAATCCTGCTGATTTCACGATGGTTCAGGAATGGAACAGCGTCGGGACTTACACCGAGTATTCCGTCGACCTCTCAGCCTACACCGGACAGCAGATTTACATTGCCATCCGCCATTTCAACACGACGGGCGAGACTTACTTCCTCTGTGTTGACGACATCAAGGTGGAAGGCGTTGAGGCTGAAGTGACGCGTCCAGCCATCGGTGCGCTGGTCTATGCCAACGATGAACTGATTGCGACCCTCAATCACGGTGAGACATCTTTCAACCATGAGGTGAACCGCTATGCTTCGGAATACTGCATCCGTATCATCCAAGACGGCAGCCGTGAAACGAGCGACTATTACGCTCTGGCCGCGCCGCAATGCGCTGAGGCTGAGTTGGAATGTGTCGCTCCGAAGAACCTGAAAGCTGAGAATGTTGGAGATAAAGTCGTGGTTTCATGGGAACGTGAGATTTATACAGGTTTTGAGGAAGACCCTCAAGGTTGGACTTTCCTTGATGCCGATGGCGACGGCCAAGTGTTTGGCATATATTATGGTGGTGGCATGAACTCCGATGGCTCTGTTAACACGACGAATACCAATGCTTCGCTGAGTTCCTTCTCCTATATGAACGGCCTGGGCTCTCTCCAACCTGACAACTATGCCTTCATGCCTAAAATCAAAGTGCTAGAAAATGCCAGCATGACTTTCTATGCCGCTGGGTTTGATCCTTCGTATCCTACCGAGCATTTTGGTGTAGCCGTGGCATCGGCTGATGGGTTGAACATCGCCACCATTGCGGAATGGGATTCCAGAAACCCGTATCAGGAATACACAGTGGATTTGTCGACATACGTCGGTCAGGAAATCTTCCTTGGTTTCCGTCATTTCACCAATGTGTCGAATTATGCTTTGGTCATCGATAATATTACCGTCACCAACGCAGTATGGGCTGGAACAATGAGTGGAACGGTGCATTATCATGTCTATCGTTCCACTAATGGAACTGATTATGAACTGATCGGATATGCCGATGGCAACGCGACGAGTTATGAAGACAACGATACGAGCGCACCTAATTTCTATTACCAAGTGACTGCCATCAACACGATTGTTGGCGGCACATGCGAATCGGCACCTGCTATGGCTGTGGACGGCATCCATGATTATGTTACAGCACATACTGATGGTGTAATAGAGAACGACTATTCGACAGGCTCAGGAGCCTTAACTGTTTATCCGAATCCGACCCATGGTATTTTGTTTGTAGAGACGCAAAATTTTGCGTCTCAAACCGAATACCATATCACCAACACGATGGGTCAAACCATATTGACGGGTCAAATCACGGGTGAATCCCAACAAATTGATGTGTCACTACTCCCTGAAGGTATGTATTTTATTACTATGGAGGGTGTTACCAAGAAATTCGTTGTAAAATAATCCCTGAAATTTTGGGTTGTATTTGTAGAGACGTGCCATGGCGCGTCTCTACATTTTTTTAGAATATTTTTCGCCAGACATGACATTCCGGTGTTTCCTGCCGCTGATCCAAATAGTCCTGGTGGTAATCCTCGGCAGGGTAGAAGGGCATGGTTTGTCGGATTTGCGTGACGGGGTTGTAGCCCATCTGCATCAGCTCGCCGAACACACGGATAGCGGTGTCGCGCTCCTCAGTATCGTTGAACCAAATGGCAGAGAGATACTGCGTCCCGATGTCGATGCCTTGCCCATCGACTTGCTCAAAGTCATGGATCTCAAAGAAATAACGCACCAAAGCTTCGTAGGAAGCCTGTTCGGGGTCGTAGGTGACTTCGATGGTTTCCAAATGTCCCGTCGTGCCCGTCTTGACTTGCTTGTAGCTCGGTTTTTCCATGTCGCCGCCCATAAAGCCGACGGCGGTCTTCGTCACGCCTTTGAGCCGTTTGAAGTAATACTCCACGCCCCAGAAGCAACCGGCAGAAAAATAGGCTTTTTTCATGGTCATTCTTTGATTATCTTGGTGACCGCTTTCGTTCCGTTCCTGTAGCTAATCATCAAGAAATAAACGCCATTCTCAAGGTTCGAGACATCAAGGACTTCTGCTTTTTTTGCAGTCGTAACGATTTGTCCCAACACATTGCGGACTTCAACATCGCAAGGCGTTTCAGCATTGATGTGGATTTGTCCCCTCGTAGGGTTAGGCCAGACCACATAGGTCCCTAAGCCTGTCGAAGGGCCGTCTTCTTCAACACCTTCCAAAACCATCAAGGTGAGACCGATGACGCTGTCGCAATCTTGTCCTTCGAGAACATGGGTATAATAACCAGGCTCAGTTAAAGGGGTGCTATAGAACCAATAAGGTGTATCGCTTTCGAAAAGTGCATCCTCAACTAAGGTAAGCGAGGCGCAGCTCTCATAGGCGCCAATCTCCACACGGCCTTTCTGTATGCGCGGATTGCCTTCAATGTCTGTGTTGCCAAGACCCGTAGTGTTGGGTTTACCTGCGTTGAGGCAAATGCTACGCGGCCTTAAACTCCAGTCTTCGTTGTAATGGTTGGCGCCAACACCTGAAGCAATATGCCTGAAGCGGACATATCCACCTGGTTCGTTTCCATTATTGCTTACAGGCAGATCGATGATTTCTATGCCTTCCACACCTCCCTGTACGGCACAATACTCGTAATCGCTGACGCCATCCGTTTGGCTAGGTTGACCATTGGCTTTGTTGCCCCAAAGGATGCAGTTATAGTATTTGTTGTGGCGTTCCTCGTGGTAGACGCCGCCGATGCTCTCTGTGGCGAGGTTCATCACGAAGTCGCAGTTGTAGGCTGTGAACTTGCCTCGTGCGTACATTCCACCTGCTATGCTGGCCGTATTGTTGTTGAGAATACAGTTTTTAAGCGTAGGCTCGGCACTATTATAAAGGTATATGCCGCCGCCTTTGGTTGAGGCGATGTTGTTGTTGATACGGCAGTTGGTATAATTAGCTCCAATACGATCACAAACGCCGCCACCCATCGAAGCCGAATTATTGTATATCCGGCAGTTGTGAAGTGTGACATGTGCCGTCCCCCCGGTCGAGTTGATGTAAATTCCACCGCCGTAAATTCCCGCATTGTTGTTGATGACCGTGCAGTTGGAGAGCGTGACGTAATTATTAAGGTATGCCCCTGCGCCACTGCCAATGGCTCCATTTTGTATGACGAAACCGTCCCAAACTGGCATGGTGGCCGAGGTATAGGCTTGGTCTTGCATCAACACACGTCTTGCACTTTGTCCGTCAAGGATAGTAGGATTCTTTTCAAAGTCGCGAAGCGAGAGGTCGTAGTCCGGGGCTTCGTCACCTTCGAAACCGCCGTAAATTCGGTTATTCGCCGAAATGTAAAACGCGCCTTCCTCATCGGAGGTGTCGCCGTAATATGTGCCTGCCTTCACCCAAACCTTTGTGGCTCCACCACTTGAAAGGGCTGTGGCGAACTGCAGTTTATCGGTGGCGTTAGCCCAAGAAGAACCATCACCTGTACCATCTTCGCTGACGTAGATGATGCCGTTGGCATCAGCTTGGATGCTGACGGGGAAAATGTTGGTCACCACAGCTTGGCTTTGGTTATACCCGTTCACATCATAAGTCGAATAGAAGGCATCACCGCTACCGCTCCAGCCAAAATTGAAATGCATGAAATCATTGTTGTCATAACCGTCACAGACGAAAGCGTGCCCTGCCTCGCCGCTCGATCCCGAATAATACACAGGATGCGACTGGTCGAGTTCTGACTTCAACATGGCAATCCATGCATCCTCTTGATAACTAGTCTTCTGGCGGTATTTCGCGCCACAATAGCCGAAATAGGAACGCAGCGCAGACTCCACGTCAGCGGAATATGCACCGCTGCCCGAAGCCGAATAGTTCATGTTGACGCTCACGCCGCAGTGGTACAACAAGGTGGCCACGGCATCGTTGTGACCAAAGATTTCATCGGGCATATCATCCCATTGGTAGGTGGTGGCGCCAAAGTTTGCACTTTGCTCGCCATATTCGCTGTGGGTGTAGCTGTGTGATCCAAAGCCTGTTGCAGGATACTCCCAGTATTTCATCACCTGACCCATGGCGGTGGCCACGCAGCCTGCGTAGGCATGTCCGCAGGGACCGCCGCCCCAGCCGCCCCAGCCATAACCAGGAGCTTCAGGACAATACTCATTGTAGTAACAGTCCTGGTTCCAATGCGTGCTGACCAAAGGATCCACGGTTGTGGCATTACGGTTTCCGAATACACCTTGTTCGGCTTCGTCCCATTGGCGTTGCACCCCTGCCTCTGGAGCAATGTTGTTAGCTATGGCGAAGTCAATCATCTCGCTGTAATGCTCAATCCAGGAGCGGAAGTTCTCGGGAGCCTCGGTCAAATCGGGGAAGTTGCCTTGGTCAGACCATCCCAACACAGGCGGCAGCACGGTATTGCCCGAAATGATGACAAAGCCATGCGTGCCGATGTCATAGACATAGATGCCATCGGATGAAACCAAGCTCAAGTCCTGGCCTTTCAGCGCCAATTGGGTATTGACGAAGGCTTGAGCGGTTTTTTCGGCCCATGCTTCATCGACTTTTTGTGCGGTTTGTGCAAAAGTTTGAGAAATGGTAGTTAAAACCAGTAATAGTATAAGAGATAGTTTTTTCATTATGATGTTATTTTGTTATTGTTCAAGTGCTTTCCTGATAGCTTTCAAAACCAAGTCCTCCATAGTGAAATAAGTGTCTGGATTGGGGTGGCAGCCGTCGTCACTGAGCTTCTTCGGGAATCCAAGGCTCTCGTCGGCGAGGGCAGAATGATAGTCTATGTAAACGATGTCGTTCGCCTCGGCGTAGGCTTTCAGGTTTTTGTTGATATCCACGATGGTCTGGCCAGGGTTTTTGATTTCCCTGCGCCAAGGAAACTCCGAGCAGGGTGGGATAGAGCTGATGATAGGGATGATGCCGTTTGCTTTGGCGATGTCGCACATGGCGACGATGTTTTCGACCACCTTTTCAGGCGAAACCCAATACTCGTTATGTGCCACATCGTTGGTGCCGGCCATGATGACCACGGCCTTGGGATGGAGGGCGACGACATCGGCCATGAAGCGCACCAGCATCTGTGCCGAGGTCTGTCCGCTGATGCCTCTACCGCAGTAGTTATGGCTGCTAAAGAAGTCGGGATGGAAATAGGCCCAGTTGTCGGTGATGGAGTTGCCCATGAAGACCACCTCGGGGTAATTTCCGCTTGATATAATACGTTCATTGTCGGCTTGATAACGGTTGAAGCCGAACCAGTCCTGCGAATAGCCAAAGATTGACATGGTTGTAAGGATAAGGAAGATGAAGAGTTTTTTCACGAAGGATGATTTTTGGGTGGCAAAGATAAGGGATTATTTGGAATAACGGTTTGCGGCAGACTTAAGTTTTTCTTTAATGTGTTTTCTTAAGGAGGCCGGTGCCATCACTTCCAGCTCGTCTCCTTCCCGAAGGATGGCTTGACAAAAGTCTAAGGTCGGAGCCAACCGGTATTCGAAATCGGAATACTCCTTGGTCGCGGACAGCTCTTTTTGAGAATGGTGGAGTGGCAATGTGCGCAAATAGTTGTCCATGGGAGGGTAGGCCCGTAGTACGATGGTTTCAACGGGAGTCTCGTCGTCGGTGATTACACCAAAATAGCTGTTGAAATAGGTCTCGGCATCGAAAGTGGGATCCATGCTGAAGTCTTGGTTAGACTCGGAGAGGTGTGTCATGCGGTCAAGGGCGTATATGCCTAGTCTGCCGTCTTTCCGTTCGCTTTTACCGAGCAGGTACCAGCGTTGGTGGAAGAGTTTGAGGCAGTATGGCTCGATTCGTGTGGTGTAGGGCTCTGGATCGATGAATTTTTGGTAACCCATCGTTAGTGTGTGGTGATTTTTGATGGCCTTGATGATAGTCTCGAGGTGTTCCAAACCGATGGGGACGTCTTCCAGCAGGAGTTGGTCCTTGATGGACAAGCCGTCAAGGAGGATGTTGTTGACGGTAAGGGTGCGGAGCATCCAGTTTTGGGTCGAGTTGTCGCGGAGTGCTTCGGGGTTGCTGATGTAATATTGGTTTTGCTTGTTGCATTCGATGCGGATGCCGAACATGTCGTCGATGGATTGTCGGAGGCGGTAAAAGGTGGTGCGGGAGAGGGGGCGGCCGTTGTTAACGTCATTGGAAATCCAAAGATGACAAATGTGTTCGAGGTCTATCTTTTCGTTGCGTAGTATAGTGTCCACGAGCCAAGTGTACTATTTGAAAGTATCGGAGATTCTCATAAGCGTTTTTTGCAAAAATAGAAAAAAAAAGACAATAGTGCTTCATGTTTTGAAACAGATGGGTTGTATTTTTGGCGCGGATAATGAATTTTCAGGAATGAATAGTTATGGTATTGTGCAAAAAAAGACGAGGACGACTAACAATAAAATAGCCCTACGGAGTACGCAGGGCTCAGAACTCTTCGGCTTATAGCCTTATTGTGAAAAGTCTTGCAATCTTGTATTGATGCTGCAAAATTAGGAATAATTTTAATATGAAACACAAATTGGGATATTTTTTACAAAAAAAGTAATGTTATAAAGATAAACCAAGTAAATTTGCAATATAAATCTATAAAAATTATGAATAAGACAATAGGACTCGATTTAGGTACAAATTCGATTGGTATTTCAGTCAGAGACACTGATAAAGGTTCGGAAATTATTGATCAACTAGAGTATTTTAGTTCAGTGATTTTTAAATCAGGAGTCGGGAATGGCAAATCAGGGGAGTTTTCATATGCGGCTGAACGAACTAAAAAACGTTCGACACGCAGATTATATATGGCTCGGAAATATAGGATTTGGGCAACATTAAAACTATTGATAGAGAACGACTATTGTCCACTCAAAATTGAAGACCTTGAAAAATGGAGTAAATATGACAAGGCTAAAGGCTTGAAACGTATATATCCTATTGAAGCGGAGAAATTCAAGCAATGGGTTTGTTTAGACTTTGATGGGGATGGCATTGCTGATTATTCAAGTCCGTTCCAATTGAGGGCAGAATTGATGGGAAGGCAGTTTGATTTCACTCAAGAAGTTGAAAGGTACAAACTAGGCAGGGCATTATATCATATTGCCCAACGCAGGGGATTCAAAAGCAGTAAAGGTGAAACCATAAAGGAACAGGAAAAGGACGAATCAACTAACATTGGAAACGCGGATTTTGATGTGGTTGACGCTTTGAAAAAATCCGAGGAGAAAAAATCAGGGAGACTCGTTGAATTTATGAAGAAATCCGACATTAGCACAATAGGTTGTGCGTTTTATGAGTTGGAAAAATCAGGAATACGAGTTAGAAATAGTGAGTATCAAGCGGTTCGTTCTCAATACAAAGATGAAATAAGACAAATCTTTGAGTTTCAGAAGGGATTAAGCGTTGAAAGCGGTTTCTATAAAAGAATTGTTAGCGAGAAAAAAGGAGAAGGAACGATATTTTACAAACGTCCGCTTCGCTCCCAGAAAGGGCTTGTTGGAAAGTGTACGATGGAACCCGACAAGTCGCGTTGTCCAATCAGTCATCCCGAATTTGAGAAATTCAGAGCATGGTGTTTGATTAATAATATACGATTTGGAGAAGGGTTAATTGATACATTGTCTCTTGAGCAAAAGAATAGATTATACAATGATAGGTTTTTATTGACAAGGGCAAATTTCAAATTTGAGGACATCCGAAAATGGATAGAAAAGGAAATAGGAAAGCATTTGGATTTCAAAGACAAGACTATTAATTATAAGGATAATACGAATGTGTCGGGTTGCCCAGTTTCTGGAAGATTGAAGAATCTGTTGGGGGACGATTGGGAAACATGGTCTTATGAATCCAGCGAAACAAGAACCAATAGAAAAACGGGAGAAGTAAAGCGTGTTGCATATAACGCATACGATTTATGGCATATATGTTTTTCTTTCGACGAACCTGATTTTGTTGAAGAATTTGCTCAGAAAAAGTTGGGCTCTGACAAGGAACAGACAAAACAACTTGTTCGCATTTATGGCGCAATCCAGCAAGGTTATGGGATGTTGAGTTTGAAAGCCATCAAATACATCAATAGATTCTTGGAGAAAGGATTGATTTATTCTGATGCTGTTCTTTTGGCAAAACTTCCTGAAATCTTTGGAGAGAAATGGGCTTCGGTTGAAGAGGGTATCATAGATCATTTGGATAGTCTTATCAAAGAGAATCGACAACAAAAACTGGTTTATGGAATTGTAAACTCGCTGATTGCCAATTATAAAACTTTAGAGATAGAGGAGCAATTTGCAAATAAAAACACAGATTACAAACTGGATGAAAGTGATTGTAATGATGTAAGAAAAGCAACGATTGACGGCATAGGAGAAAAAACATGGGAGAAGAAAGAGGAGAAAGAAAAAGAAGAGATTCTGAGTAAGGTTACTGAATTGTACCAATCGTTTTTCGCTTCATCAAAACGTGATTATTACAAACTGCCGAAAGTATCGGAATCACTGTCGGATTATTTGAGAAACAAGTATCCTTATTTGAATGAGAAGGATTTGAGAAAGATTTACCATCCATCTATGATAGAATTCTATGCTCCTTCAAAACTAGAGAGAGTTGAAGATGGGCGGTATTTAAGATTGTTAGGCAGTCCCGTCATTGGAGCGTTGAAGAATCCAATGGCGATGAGAGTGTTGCATACGTTGCGCAAGCAGGTGAACGCTTTATTGAAAGTGATTGATGAAGACGGGAATGCGTTGATTGATGAGGATACAAGGGTAGTTGTCGAAACAGCAAGAGAATTGAATGATGCCAATATGCGTTGGGCAATTGAGGCGTATCAGCGTGAAAGAGAAAAGGAGAATAAGGAGTATAAGGAAATCTTAAAAGAGTATTATCCCAATAGAGAAATCAAAGACAATGATGTTGATGAAATCCGACTGATATGTGATCAACATGAGATTACTGAAAAGGGAACAGAACAAGAAAAAGGTAAAAAGCATAAAGAAGCGAATAAAGAAGTCTATTACAAAAAAGATGTTACCAAATATAGGCTGTGGCTTGAACAAGGTTGCAGATGCATCTATACCGGGAAAATGATTAATATAACGAATTTGTTTGATGATAATGCGTTTGATATTGAACATACGATTCCAAGAAGTATTTCATTTGATGACTCATTGGCTAACCTAACTGTTTGCGATACGTTTTTTAATAGAACCGTGAAAAAGAACCAAATTCCGGCACAATTATCCAATTATGATGAGATTATGCGACGTATCCAACCATGGATTGAGAAAGTTGAGCAATTGAAAGACAATGTAGAGTATTGGAAAGCACAATCAAAGAGGGCACTGGATAAGGATAGAAAAGACCAATGCATACGCCAAAGGCATCTGTGGCAAATGGAATTAGATTACTGGCAAAACAAAGTCAATCGATTCACTATGACGGAAGTCACTTCTGGTTTCCGGAATAGTCAATTGGTTGATACAAGAATTATCACCAAATATGCTTATCATTATTTGAAAACTGTTTTCAATAAAGTGGAAGTCCAAAAAGGTTCTGTGACTGCTAATTTCAGAAAGATGCTTGGAATCCAAAGTATGGATGAAAAGAAGTCTCGAGACAAGCATTCGCATCATGCCGTTGATGCAACTGTATTGACATTGGTGCCAACAGCGGCAAAACGCGACAAGATTCTTGAATTGTTCTATAAAATTCAAGAAAAGGAAAAACTAAACGAAGAAACAGCGTATCTTGAAAAAGAGTTGAAAAAGGAAATCAGTAGTTGTGGTTTAGGTGGAAATATATCTGAAATTGTTCCTTTTATTGAGAACAATATTTTGATTAACCATGTGTCGAAAGACCAAACACTTGTTCCATCACATCGAAGGAAAAGGATAAGAGGGAAAGTTGTTTATAAAACCGATGAAAAAGGACAGGTAATATATGATGAGAATGGTAGAATGGAACCAAAAGAATGGATTACTGGAGACAGTATTCGAGGGCAATTGCATGGTGAAACATTTTATGGTGCAATAACACAAGGAGAAAAAGATGAAAGAGGAAAAATTCGGAGAGATGAAAAAGGAAATGTTGTCGTTGGCGATAAAGTGTATTATGTAGTTAGAAGAGAGTTACGATATAAAGCATCCAGCGTTGATTCAGGGTTTAAGGATTGGACAGAATTAGAAAATGCAGTTGTGGATAAAGATCTGTTTGCGATTATGAAAGGACAATTCCCCGAAGGAACTTCTTTTAAAGAAGCATGCTCCAGTGGTATTTTTATGTATAAGAATAACAAAGATGGTGTGATTGATTTTGCAGAAGATTGTAAGGTAAATAGAATCAGACATATCAGATGTTTTACCTCTGTGAAGAATCCTCTGAAGGTCAAAAAACAGACATATTTTTCAAAGAAACCATACAAACAATACTTTTATGCGGAAATGGGTGATTTGTATGTTATGTGTAAATATGAGAATGCTGAAAGGTCTGAAAAAGAATATCGTATATGGAGTTTGTTCGATATTAGTAATAATAGAAAAACGGGTATAGAAGACATTCCGGTTGTTCTGTTAAGTAAAAAGAACACAACGCTTCAATTAACGCAACAAATAAAAACTGGTGATATGCTATTGCTTTATAAAGAAACTCCTCTTGAATTAATGGATTTGGATAGAGAGTTTCTGTCGCAACGTTTATATGTTGTTAAGGGATTTGAAAATCCTTCTTTAATTAAATTAGTTAGACATATTAATGCGCAACCTGACAAAGATTTAGGGAAAGGAGAATCGATAAAGGATTATTCGAGAATGCCTGAAAAGATTCGATGTGGTATTAATACTCTTAAGTACTTGGTAAAGGATGTCGATTTTTGTTTGACTTCTGAGGGTGTTGTTTTTAAAAAATCTATTTAATCTTATGACAAACATAAAACTTTTCCAAGACAAGAAAATCCGTTCCATTTGGAACGAAGAAGAAGAACAATGGTATTTCTCCGTTGTGGACGTTGTGGCGGCATTGACGGATAGTGTTAATCCCACTGATTATCTGAAAAAGATGCGTAAAAGGGATGAGGCACTAGGAAGTTACCTAGGGACAAATTGTCCCCAGGTAGAAATGCTTACGGAAACAGATAAGAAACGAAAGACTTTGGCGGCCAATGTCAAAGGCCTTTTCCGCATCATTCAATCGATTCCTTCACCCAAGGCTGAGCCGTTCAAACTGTGGCTTTCGCAGGTTGGCTATGAGCGTCTTTTGGAAATCGAAAATCCCGAACTGGCACAGGAACGGATGAAGGAACTCTACGAGAAGAAAGGCTATCCCAAAGACTGGATAGATAAACGCCTTCGCGGCATGGCCATCCGACAGAACCTGACCGATGAATGGAAAAGACGTGGCATCACCTTGGAACAGGACTATGCCATCCTGACCGCCGAGATTTCAAAGGCCACTTTCGGCATGACACCTTCGGAGTACAAGGAATTCAAAGGCTTGACCAAGAAAAACCAGAACCTTCGCGACCACATGGACGACTTGGAACTGATTTTTACCATGTTAGGCGAACGGGTTACTACCGAAATTTCACAAAAAGAAGATCCGGAGACTTTTGAAGAAAGCCGACAGATCGCGAAGCGAGGCGGTAATGTGGCAGGCGTGGCCCGAAAGGAAACCGAAAAGGAACTGGGTCGAAGTGTTTCAAATCCAAACAACTATCTTCCCACACAAACCACGTTGGAATTAGAGTCAGATGATTAAACGTACCCTGTTCTTCGGCAATCCGGCATACCTGTCGCTGAAAAATGCCCAATTGGTCATCAAATTGACGGATGCCCAAACGAAAGAAGAGACTGTTAAGACCGTTCCCATTGAGGACATCGGCGTGGTGGTGCTTGAAGACCGACAAATTACCATCACCAATGGCGCGATGGATGCCCTGCTGCAAAACAATTGCGCGGTCATTACTTGCGACGAGAAGCACATGCCAGCCGGCTTGTTGTTGCCACTGGAAGGTCACACGGTGCAAAGCGAACGCTTCCGTTGGCAGATTGAGGCCTCTTTGCCGTTGAAGAAACAATTGTGGCAGCAGACCGTGCAGGCTAAGATCCGTAATCAGGCATCGGTACTGAAACGGCTGAGTGGGGCAGAGGTGGGCTGCATGATGGCATGGGCCAACGACGTGAAGAGCGGCGACAGCGAGAATCTTGAGGGACGGGCGGCCGCTTATTACTGGAAGTCGGTTTTCCCAGAGATGGAAAGGTTTGTGCGCGACCGTGAAGGCGAGGCTCCTAATAACCTGCTCAACTATGGCTATGCCATTGTGAGGGCAGTGGTAGCCCGTTCTTTGGTGGCCAGCGGCTTGTTGCCCACCTTGGGTATCCATCATCACAACCGCTACAATGCTTTCTGCCTGGCAGACGATGTGATGGAACCCTATCGCCCATACGTTGACGAATTGGTGATTGAGATTTTGCGCAGTGGCGTTGATTGTAGCGAGTTGACAACGGATTTGAAGCGTAAGCTACTGGGCTTGCCCGTTAAGGAAGTTGTCATTGATGGTCGCCGTAGTCCGTTGATGGTAGCGTCATCTCAAACTACCGCCTCGCTTGCAAAGTGTTTTGGCGGAGAGTTGCGCAAGATAGTTTATCCGATAATGGAACTCTGATGGACCGATTTAGCGAATATCGAATCATGTGGGTGCTGGTGCTTTTTGATCTGCCTACCGAAACGAAGAAAGAGCGTAAGGCCTATGCCACATTTCGCAAGCGCATTATGGCGGACGGCTTCACCATGTTCCAGTTCTCGATCTATCTCCGGCATTGCCCAAGTTATGAGAACGCCGAGGTGCATATCAAGCGGGTGAAATCGTTTATGCCCGAGTTTGGTGACATTGGCATTTTGTGTATCACCGACAAGCAATTTGGTGATATGGAGATATTTAGCAACTGCAAGCCCAAAATCGTAGACACACCATGCCAACAACTGGAGCTGTTTTGAATCGGGAAAACTGGTCGGAACAAAGAAAAATCCCGCTCGAAGGAACGGGATTTTTCTTTTCTGAAACAACTTCTAAGATGTTGTAGCTCTTTGTGTTACCCATATCGTGTTGTTTCAAAGAGCAAAGATACAAGATAAATGCAAGCAATTCACAACAAAGGTAACAGTTAAGGGTTTGCGGAATAAGTTGTTTCAAAGAGCAAAGATACAAGATAAATGCAAGCAATTCACAACTTGAAACTATGCTCCCCGATAGGCAAAAAAGTTGTTTCAAAGAGCAAAGATACAAGATAAATGCAAGCAATTCACAACGACTACCTTTTACATGGGTTGTTCTTAAATGTTGTTTCAAAGAGCAAAGATACAAGATAAATGCAAGCAATTCACAACACACGATGGTGGACTTGCGTCGCCGGAGTGGTTGTTTCAAAGAGCAAAG
>Ga0265298_10005304_pt1 | contig 16247 bp, 7 predicted proteins | sample AusTroGonzalo_MG_3_FD_193486 | JGI IMG/M metagenome (GOLD analysis project Ga0265298, IMG submission 193486) | Bovine rumen microbial communities from tropical cattle in Woodstock, Queensland, Australia - Gonzalo_01 | ecosystem: Host-associated > Mammals > Digestive system > Stomach > Rumen ... | reverse complement strand
TAACAATTCTCCGTTTTAAATTTTCGCGACCCGATCTTGCGACCTGATATTGCCGCCTTTATCCGAGTTCCGGAACGCACGCGTAGAACTCGAGCGGTTCCTCGTTCTCGTTAATCAAACTGTGGCTATGGCCCTTCGGGCAAAAATGGCACTGGCCCGCTTCCACATATTCCACACCGTCGTCAAAGAGCACCTTGCCCTTGCCCGCGATGAAGAACATAATCTCGCTGTTGGTCTCGTGCTTGTGGTAACCGATGGAAGCACCCTGCTCGAGCGTCCCGCGCATAATGCGCGTCGTCCCGTCAAAGTACATCTTCGCCTTGTATTCCTTCTCGCCGCCCTTGAAGTTCGGCAGCACGGTCGTTTCCATGCCTTTCAAGTCAATAATCATCTTGAGCCCTTGTTAAAAAATTTTCAGCCAAATAATAGAAAGTTTACCACCAAGAGGACCATACTGACGCATTTTTTCTTTTGACATCAGAATCCCTTTACAGTTTATCCATCACGCAACGGACGGAAATCGAATAATTCGTACTCATATTTGTCATACTTGCACCATCACTAGAGTTGTCAAGGCCCATATAATATGCCACAATATTATTACTATATGGCGTCGAAGTCCAGAAATTCGCCTCTAGTCCAATATATCCGTAATTATATCCATTCCTTCTGCCGGCAGGTAATGCCGCAAAGCCAAGGATATCCTTTCCAGGTTGGGCAGTAAACTCAAGCCAGCCTGTCTTTGATTTTAGATATATGCCCGCTTCAGTTTGTGTCCCTGAGGCGTAAAATAAAGAATTCATTTCCGACAAATCAGGCAAGTGCCAACCCGCCGGGCACGCTTCCATTGCGGCTCCCCAATTGTAAAGGCGGCCATACTTGGCACAGCTGTCTTGTGAGTCCTGATAGCAATAACTAGAATCCGTTTTGTAGTTCAGGTTTTCAGCCATCCAGTACAGGTCACCAATCTTGATGGTCTTGTAGGTTTTCGAATCACGCAGATCCGTAAACACGTTTACCGAATCAAACGACCATCCCGCAGAAGTGCATGTCCACGAAGAATGCTGCCCCAAGGTATCCTTGGTACCATGCATGTCCTTCACGCAACCTCGATTGACGTTGTTCTCAAAAGCATCGGCATATCTAAGCGTATCGCCATCCCATACCATCTTCTTTCCAGTAACCAAGCCTTCTAACAACGTGCCGTCGCTCACTTTGTCGCCACTCCAATCATATCTGTCTTTTTCCAAGTCGCTCGCTACCGTCCACTCTCCGTCCTTACAGATAAAGCGAAGCTGCGTACCATAGTATCCACTACGTTTATTCATTACCGCAACGACTTTGTTTTTGCGGTCGCCCGTACAATCACCCAGGCCATAATTCTTAGACCAGAAATTTCTTACAAACTTTTTATAATCGGGAGCCTCGCCAAAGCCCCAACGCGTCACATTTTCCCTGAACTCATCGAGTTCGCCTGAGGTATCGGCCACCATAGCCCAATCGGCAATTTTCACCTTAGTCACGGAATCCCTCCACTCGCCATATTCCGCTATATCATTCGATATTTCCGTCAACAACACAGAAAGGGGCGTCGCGCCCGAATCTCTCTGCAACAATACAGATACTGCAAGCAGCGCCGCATCGGCATCCGTCTTGCCGAACACGTCCATGTCTTCGGCATCGGCATCCTTCGCAAGTTCTATATGGAACTGGTTCAAGATTTCTTTTTGCGCCTGCTGCTTGGCCTGCTTCACGGTCAGTTTCTTTCCCATCGAATCGCCGCGCGTCACCAAGCGATAGACACGGTCGAACTCCAGATGGGTCAACAAATTCACGTTCACGGAACTGCGCTTTCGCATATCGGTAATGGCAGTCAAGCGGAGCGGAGCATCGGAAGTTCCGCCCGTCACCTCGTTACGGTAGTAGCCGTCAACGACAACCATCGCATACTGGCTTACCAAATCGCGCGCGGTAAACTTGTAGTGGCCATCGTCGCGGGTAATCTTGCTCGTAAAGTTTCCGTTAGTTTGTTTGAGAGTACGGCCATCCGAAAGCTCGTAAAGGTAAACCGTCGAACCCTTGAGGAACGGGCCCTTCTGGGTGAAGCCCGCAAGGGAATCGAGCGAAACGGCAATCTTTTCGGAATCGACGACCGAAGTATCGGACTTGACAATTTCGGCATCCCTGCCATCTTCGCCATCCTTTCCGTTCACGCCGTTCAGCACCACGCCAACGCTATCGCCGTTACACATAATCTTGAGGCCGCTCTTGTCCTCAAGTTCTACCGTCGTGCAAGAGAAATCCGTAGGCGCAGCAGTCCCTGCCGAAGTCAAGAACCATCCTCCCTTGATACACACGCGAATAGAAGACTCGCCTTCGACAATGGCCTGGTTGCCCTCGTTCTCCGCAGAACACTTGGGGAGTTCATCCACCGAGGAGACCACTTCTATTCCCGTCTGGTTTATCGTCGTGTTTTCGACGGTATCGCCGCAAGCGGAGAAAAGTAGCAAGGCTAGGGACGACAGAAGGGGAAGTTCTTTTTTCACAGGACGGCTCCTTGATTGTTCGCGTTCAAAATGGCACGCGCCTTCTTCTAAATATATCTTATTATTCTATCTTTGCAACCGTGATCCAGATACAGAACGTCTCAAAATCCTTTGGCGAGCAGGTGCTGCTCGACGGCGCCAGCTTTTTGGTGGCAAGTCACGAACGCGTCGGCCTCGTGGGCCGTAACGGTTGCGGCAAGTCCACGCTTTTCAAGATGATCCTGGGCCAGGAATGCATCGACGGCGGAAGCATCGACATTCCCAAGAACTACACCATCGGATACCTGCAGCAGCACATCAACTTTACGCACGCGACCGTGCACGAAGAAGCCTGCAGCGTACTCAAGCCCAATGAAGACGGCTGGATCGAAGAGCACAAGGTGGAGGCAATCCTTTTCGGTCTCGGATTCGACGAGGAATCAATGCACAAGAGCCCGATGCTCCTCTCGGGCGGTTTCCAGATTCGCCTGAACCTGGCAAAGGTTCTCGCGAGCGAGCCCGACATGCTGCTGCTCGACGAACCGACGAACTACCTCGACATCGTTTCGATGCGCTGGCTCAGCCGTTTTTTGCGCGCATGGAAGGGCGAAGTGCTGCTGATTACGCACGACCACCACTTTATGGACGAAGTCTGCACGCACACGGTCGGCATTCACCGCCACAAGATGCGCAAGGTGAAGGGAACGGTAGAAAAACTGCGCGAGACCATCGCCGAAGAAGAAGAAGTGGCGATGCGCACGCAAGAAAACGAGCAGCGCAAAAAGGAACAGCTCGAACGCGTCATCGAACGTTTCCGCTACAAGGCCGCAAAGGCCGCCATGGTGCAATCCAAGATCAAGGCGGCGGCAAAACTCGCAAACGGCGAGCGCCTCACGCACGAACGTAACCTGGATTTCAGCTTTACCGAGACTCCGTTCCCGGGCAAGCGAATGCTGCAAATCAAGGGCCTCCATTTTGCATACCCGAACCGCGACGAGAACGGCAACACGCAAGGCATGGGCCCGGAGCTCATCACCGACTTGACAATGGAAGTCTTCAAGGGCGACCGCATCGCAGTCATCGGCCCGAACGGCCGCGGAAAAACGACGCTCCTGAACCTGATTGCAAAAGAACTGCAGCCGACCGAAGGCGAAATCACCTACAACCCGAACTTGCAGATAAACTATTTCGGCCAGACGAACATCAACCGCCTGAACCTCGACAACACCGTCGAAGAAGAAATCGCATCGGCCATCGCGGAAGTCTCGCAAAAGAGCCGTGCCCGCGGGCTTGCAGGCCTCATGATGTTCAGTGGCGATGCCGCCCTCAAGAAGGTAAAGGTCCTCTCCGGTGGCGAGCGGAGCCGTGTGCTCCTCGGAAAAATTCTCGCGAGCGCCTGCAACATGCTGCTGCTCGACGAACCGACGAACCACCTGGACATGGAAAGCATCGAGAGCCTTATCGACGCGCTCGAAGATTACGAAGGTACGGCCCTCGTGGTGACCCACGATGAAGAACTCCTGCACGCCTTCGCAAACCGCCTTGTGGTTTTTGACGGCGGGAGCTGCCGCATATTCGAAGGCACGTACGCCGACTTCCTCGAGAAGGTGGGCTGGGCATCCGAAAAGAAACCCGGCGGCGCCAATTCCGCAAACATCAAGGTATCGAACATCGACGTGAAGGGCGACAGCGCAACAAACGCTGGCGCCACCGCAACAAACGCCACGCCTCGCGCCTCCATGGACCGCAAGGCCCGCGCCGACTACATCGCGGAACGCAGCAAGGTAATCAAGCCCCTCGAAAAGAAACTCGCAAAGATCGAAGAAGACATTGCGAAAGCGGAGGCGCTCGGCGGCGAACTCGAGGCAAAACTCGTCACCGCATCAGAAAGCGGCGATGGAGCCACCATCACCGCAATCGCAAAAGACATGGACGACAACAAGAAAACGGTCGACGAACTTTATGACGCCTGGGAAAAGACCAGCGCCGAACTCGAAGCTGCAAAAGACAAGTATCCGATTTAGCAAGATAGCGCAATAAAAAAATTATTGCACTATGATGACATCATAGGAATCTTGAAGCAACACAGAGCCCCGCATCTTGACAGGTACAACCTCTATTCGGGGCTTCTGGTATTTCTTTTTGGGGAGTTCCTTCTTCATTACTCGGTATCACCGCAATAAGAACCACCAGGACAAGAATCCTCCAACAGGCAAGAGCTATGCTTGAGTTCTATCTGCTCCATTTTCGGGGCTTCGTACTCTTTCTTCTGTTCCTTATTTTCCATTTACATTTCTCTCTATTAAAATTGTAACAACCTGTAGCTAAAAAATAACTACTTCTTGAAATACATTCCCTTTGCGTTTCTCTTGCCACCAACATTTCTTCCCTTAAGGTCAAATGTGCGGGGCGCCTTATTTAGGAGAATTTCACCTGTACGGGAATCAAATTTCCCAATAACAGTCGTATGCTCTTCGCCATTTTCATCGCGATCAACAATAACAACGTCAATAACTTCAGGCAGAACCTTGCTTACGCTACTGGTAGCAGGTCTTGCAAAATAAGACCTCGCTCCCGATGTCACCAGCGGTTCATTAATTAGATAAGCACGCAACGGACGAGTAGACGCGCCCGGTCCCAGCCTTACATACTTTCCAATCGTGGCGCCATCACGTTCTTGACCAGCAAAACCCCAAACCTTGCCATCCCGAATTTCGCTGTCCGTCTTTTCCCATATCTTTTTCTGAAGCGTTCCACGGAATACCCATCCATCTACACGTGTTTCAGCTTTTTCGGGAGTCTGTTTAAGAGTCTGGTCTCCTTTAAACACAAGGGATGTCGTCGCCATCTCAATCATATATGGGGTGTACGCATCAATTTTCGCAGAAGGAGAATTGCACTCCAAGGTCTTACCTTGTGCCGCAGCCGCCGCAACGACATCGTCATTGCACCAAACGTAACGCATTCCTACAGCAGAATCACCCGTCTCCTCATTCAGGACCATTCCAATAAATTCAATAACGGATTTAGCACCCTCAACATCAGCCATGGTAACATCGAACGGCAACACAACGGTAGCATAACCACTTGTCGAGAAGTTGCGTTTGAACACCACGGTATCGACATCAATCTCAGTCGGGATGTTTACTTCTTCCTCGTCATTATACATACCATTGATATCCGCAACTTTCTGTCCTTCTTCATTCTCTGTAACAGTAACAGCGGCATATTGTACATAGGGAACAAGCGTCACGGTCAAATCGAGGCCGGAGTATGTCTGGGCGCTATTGCACTCCTTATCATTATAACACCCCCTGAAGTCTAATTCCATATAATCGCCCGTAATAGTACCAATATCGGTTGCAAGGCCTTCTCCTGCACTCGCTATCTCTTGAGTAGAATAATCTCCGTTATTTCCAACCTCAATTGAAAGACGACCATCCACCGATGCAGTCATAGAGCCCGTCAACTTAAAGACATATCCAGAAGGAGCATACATAGTAATCTCTCCATTAGCAGGCGTAGTATAATTGCCATCGCTACCACCATCATCGTATATCTTAAACGACTTAACATTACCAGGAATTGACGCATACAGCTCATTCCATCTGTTGGCTGGCATATTGATAAACAACCCATCTTCTGCGGTAAGCTTATCCGTAAAAGCGGAAACAACAGTAACATTGGTCGATGGCATGATAAAGTAGACATCTTCATCCGTGTACCATGCCGCATTGACATCGACAACAGAATTACCACCAGCATCCTCAATGCGGACTCCTTCCAAAACATGGGTATTGTCATTGTCAAAGACAAGATGAATTCTCTCTCCGGCGAGAGCTTCATCCTTATCGCTATAGACTGACCCTCCAGTAGCATTTGCAAGAGTTATCGTATACTTTGTAGCTACGCCACCAATGGTCACCTTCAAATCAAGATCTTCGCAACGGTTATAGGATATCGTTATCGTGTCACCAGTACTCTGATACTGCCCGATATCAGTTGACTCGTTGCCCGAATAATGTCTATCCTGCGGAGGATGTTGCATCCATTCCATCTGCCCATCATAGATTCTCAAATTCGAATTCGAAGAGATACTCCCTTCGACAAGGAATCCTCTTCCGTCTGCAGAAGCCAGTTCAATGATATTATCGCCACCATACATGCTTCGGCAATGATTATCATCTACATCGGCAGCATAAAGCTTGAACGATGTAACCACTTCGGGCACAGTAAACCGCATGGAATTTCCGCCAGCCGGCATCCTGATATAAAGCCCGCCTTCGGCAGTCAAGTTATTCGTAAACTGGGGAGTCACTGTAACGCCATCATTCGGCATAACAAATGTCACGGTGTTATCCGTATTCCAACTCGTCGCACTCGTCTTTACAGGGTTGCTTTCCGAGTTCACAACACTGACTCCAGCAAGCACATAGCCCGTTGCCGAATGAGTCGTCAACGTCACCGTTTCGCCAGGATAAGCGGTCGTCTTGTCAATAGATGCCGTTCCGCCATTTACATCGTAATCACCAAGAGCGACAGCATGGGATTGAGCCTGAACAAGAGAAATCGTCAAATCTAGATTAGCCAATCCTCCCGAGCCTTTACCGTTTTGCCCATCAAAATCAAGCGTCATAATGTTTCCCGTGCCCGACACACTAACATTTACCGCTCCGCTGTAATAATTCACACCTTCTTCCCAAACAGCATCGGTCTGATTATCACCATCATAAACAGTGAACGTTATAGACGCACTCGTGCTACCTCTTACAGTTCCGCTAACTTCAAACTTGTATCCTAACGGAGCCCTCATTTCCAATAGGCCATTTGCACCCTCCGAGCTGATTGCGTTCGCTCCGCCATCGTCATACACCTTGAAAGACTGCACCCCTTCAGGGACATTTATCGTCTTAGTTCCCGACGAAGGCATGTTAACATAAAGCCCGCCTGCAGCCGTAAGGAGATTAGTATAGGTAGCCGAAACATTAACATCCGCATACGGCATCGTAAATGTCGCCGTATTCGACGTGCACCACGTTCCTCCCTCTACCTTTCTAGAATTGCCGTTTTCATCGCTAACCGAAATCTCCATCAGCATATATGGCGAGTTGGGAACAGCGGTCAACGTAACAGTTTGTCCCACCGACGCCGATGTCACATCGGATGTCACAGTTCCTCTTATACTACTTGCAATCGTAATGAAATGAGGTGCCGTAGCATCAACAAGTTCTACAGTCAGATTCAGGCCTTCCGACACATTTCCACCATCAGCATTGAAATACAGCGTCATTTTAGGGCCCGTACTAATTATCGAACCCACGCTCGCCCCATACCCAGTAAACCTTCTCAAAAGGACATCTCCGGAAAGGTCTCCATCATAAATACTCAAATAATCGTTACTCATCAAGGATACTTCCCCAGTCACACGGAATACGTATCCATCTGGAGCATTCAGCACAATAGTATTAGCGCCACTCGGCGTATAGTCTTTATCCGCACCGCCATCATCATAAACCTTGAACGAAGTCACACTAGCCGGAATATTAGCCTCTACTGTACTGCCATAAGTCGGCATATTAATAGACAAGTTACTGAAATCATTTGTAAATGTCGGCGTAACGGTAACATAATAGGCTGGCATCTTGAAATAAGCCGTACCTTCGGAATACCAGAAACCATTGTCAACTTTCACAGCATTCCCGACAGAATCAATGACATCAATGGATGCGAGCAAAAAGCCTTCATTCGGGCTCACCGTCAAATTCACATACTCTCCCAGCATAGCGGAAGCAGCTTCACTTTGGACACTCCCGCCCTGTATGCCTGTAGCAACATTAACAGCATGAGACTTCGTCGCATCAACAAGAGTCACCTTCATGTCAAGAGTAAATTCTTCTTCCTGCGCATAAACACGCATCATTAAGTTATCACTATAACTAGAAACCGACGGCGATACATTACCGCACCAGTATCCCCAAATACAATTATCCCCATATTCACTATAATCAATAATCTGGAAATACTTCGCCGACACGTCGTCCTCTAGATCTTCAACCCGGAAAACATACCCTTCCGGAGCATACAGGGATAAATCAGTAGAAGCATAATTGACATAATCATTGTACTTGACCCTAAACGAGCGCACGCCTTCGGGCACATAAACATACTGTTTATAACTATTAGAAAGCATATCTATCTTTAGTCCGCCCTCTGCCGTAAGGTTATTCGTGAACACAGGAGTTACAGTCACATCCTTGCGAGGCATTGTAAAGTAAGCCATATTATCATCAGAATACCATTCGCCGCCATTAACCTTAATAATCTGATGATCTTCCGTTCCCTTGACTTCTAGCCCACTCAACAGGTATCCTTTATTCGGAGTAACCGTCAAAGCAATTTCGTCACCCACTTTGGCGGAAGAAATATTGCTGGCCACAGTCCCACCAGGAGCGGTATTCACAGTTACCGCATACTCCACATTCATGTCAATAACAGCTACCGTCAAATCAAAGCCTGGATAAACATCGCTATAGTCCGATTCGAAACGTATCATCACACCGCCCAATGTGCTGACCACCGGGTCAATATCGTTTTCTCCACCAGTTTTTCCAAATAGCGTTTCATAGCCATATTCACCATCTAAAATTGTAAGGCCATCACACCCTTCGGTATTCATCGTCCCCGAAACCATCAACTGCATTCCCTCCGGCGCGACAAAGGAAAGAGCTCCATTGACCCTATTGCTATACTCCCCGTCCTTGCCACCATCATCATACACCTTGAACGAGGTTACGCCCGCAGGAATTGTTATATGTTCCTCTCCAGAAGCAGGCATGTTAATAAAAGCACCGCCTTCGGCCGTAATAGCATCTACGAACGTAGCAGTCACCTCAACTTCTTGGAAAGGCATCACAAATATTGCCGTATTTCCAGAATACCAGTTTCCGCCAGTTACTTCTATCGGCGTTCCATCGGCACCGACAACCGAAACTCCACTTAACAATTTGTTTTCGCTCGGTGTCAAAGTCAATGTCACCGTTTCTCCCATAGCAGCAGACTGCTTATCGCTGCTAATGGATCCTCCTTCGGCACTATTCAGAGTAATCGTATGTGGAACAGTCTTATCTATAAGTGTCACATTCAAGTCAAGGCCAGTTTCTATAGAGCAATAATTTGAATAGAACCTAATAGCCATCACATTTCCCGTGCTGACAACCGGTCCAACATCCACATTCAAGCCTGTTTTTTCATCCAAAAGTATGTCATTGGCACTAATGCCATCATAAACCATAACATAACCACACCATTCACTAGAATTTACTGTTCCCGACAATGACAAAGAATACCCCGTCGGAGCGGAAAGTTCTATATATCCGTCAGTATATTCGCTGTGATTTCCATTCTTTCCGCCATCGTCATAAATCTTAAACGAGGTTACACCCGCAGGAATTGTTATATATTCCTCTCCAGAAGCAGGCATGTTAATAAAAGCACCGCCTTCGGCCGTAATAGCATCTACGAACGTAGCAGTCACCTCAACATCTTGGAAAGGCATCACAAATGTTGCCGTAGTTCCAGAATACCAGTTTCCGCCAGTTACTTCTATCGGTGATCCATCGGCACCGACAACTGAAACTCCACTTAACAATTTGTTTTCGCTCGGCGTCAAAGTCAATGTCACCGTTTCTCCCATAGCAGCAGACTGCTTATCGCTGCTAATGGATCCTCCTTCGGCACTATTCAGAGTAATCGTATGTGGAACAGTCTTATCTATAAGTGTCACATTCAAGTCAAGGCCAGTTTCTATAGAGCAATAATATGAATAGAACCTAATAGTCATCACATTTCCCGTGCTGACAACCGGTCCAACATCCACGTTCAAGCCTGTTTTTTCATCCAAAATCGTGTAATTGGTACTAACGCCATCATAAACCGTAACATAACCACATCCGTCACTAGAATTCACAGTCCCCGACAAAGCCAAAGAATACTCCGTCGGAGCGGAAAGTTCTAGATATCCGTCAGTATATTCGCTGTGATTTCCATCCTTTCCGCCATCGTCATAAACCTTGAACGAGGTTACACCCACAGGAATTGTGATAGACGTTGTTCCCGATGCCGGCATATTGATAAATGCTCCACCTTCTGCCGTAATGCTTTCAGCAAACACAGCATTCACTGTAACATTCTTTGTCGGCATAACAAAGGTCGCCGTATTGCCAGAATACCAGTTTCCTCCCGTCACTTCTACAGGCGTTCCATCAGTTCCGACAACAGAAACACCTTTAATAAATTTGTTCTCGTCCGGCGTCAGTGTCAATGTCACAAGTTCTCCAACAAGAGCCGTCGTCTTGTCACTACTAACAGACCCACCCTCAGTATCACCAATTGATACCGTACGCGGAGTCGAGGCATCAAAAACAGATACCGTCAAATCGAAACCTGTTTCAGAACCACCGCCATCCGAATAAAAGTAGAGCGTTATAACATTTCCCGAACTAACAACAGGTCCAATCACAACACCGGTACCACTCTCTCTTGAAATCAATTCAAAACAATCCTGCCCGCATGATGATGTTCCATCCATATAGCCATTGTATATCGTGAGCTTATCATAATTACGTTCGGTATTCAAAATTCCAGATACCATCAAAGACAACCCTTCCGGAGCTCTCAAGACAAGATAACCACGTGCATAATCGCTATAGTATCCATCCTTGCCGCCATCATCATACACTTTAAACGATATATTTTCTGACGATATCGTTATATCTTTTATTTCCCCTGCTGGCATATTGATAAATTTTTCACCTTCACCAATAAACGTAGGCGTCACCTCAACGCTATTATTAGGCATAATAAAAGTCGCCGTGTTACCCGAGTACCAAATTCCTCCAGAAACCTGTACTGGTTTGCCATCTTCAGCAACAACCGTAACGCCGTTAGGCACATTGTTTTCGCTTGGAGTCAGCGACAATGTCACAGTCTCACCAACTTTCGCCGTCGACTTGTCACTGCTAATGCCTCCTCCCGAGGCGCTATTTAGCGTTATTACATGTTGAGTAGCCGCTTCAACAAATGATACGGTCAACTCAAATCCGGAATTACTCACACCTTCATCCGAATGGAAATACAACGTGATAAAAGTACCCGTACTTGATAGTTCATCTATACCGTATATACCACTCTCTCCATTCAAAAGAATATCACTACCAACATATCCATCATAAACGTACAGATAATCCCATCCATTTTCTGTATTTATGCTACCCGTTACCTTCAAAAGGTTACCAGCGGGAGCTTTTATGACAAGATATCCATTCGCATTATTACTGTAATTCCCGGGGGTTTCATCATCAAGGCCATCATCAAACACCTTGAACGACGTTGCCGCATCGAGCACGAGGGTATCACTCCCTGTTACTGGCATATTGACATACTTTCCGCCGGAACCATCGTCCTGCAGAGACACTTGCTCGGCATTTGCCGCCACGGCTAGGGTGAAAATCAAGGAAAACAGGAAAAACACATGAAATCTCGTTTTCATGCCAGACCTTCCTTTTTAGGGTTGCAATATTGCAAAAACATCACAATAAACTTACAGCCGAAACGGGCCAAAGTCAAGTGATTTTATGCAACCTTTTACGCACATTATAAAAACACGTAAATTCCGTCATTTTGTAAGTTTTTTTTTACATTCTTCTGGTGCGCCCTTTATATATCTATTTTAGGATAGATAAACACAACCCCAAAGGTGCCCCTATGCATATCAAGAAACTCGCAACAGCCTTGACCATGTCCGCCCTATTGGGGCTTACATTCTCTGCCTGCGGTGACAGCAGCTCGGGCACCGGCCCCGTCGAACACGAAGGGACAACGTCCTCGTCCAAGAAGGCAACGTCCAGTTCCAGCAGCGCCAAATCTTCCAGTTCTACAAAGGGATGGTCTTCCGGTTCGTTCAAGCCGCTATCCTCGAGCATTGTCAGGATGTCGAGCAGCGCGAAATCCTCCAGCAGCGCCAAATCATCAAGCAGCGTCCGGTCTTCGAGTTCCAGCAAGCCTTCGACAAGCTCGGGGATCGAAAGTTCTTCGTCCAGCGTCAAGTCCAGCTCCAGCATGCCTCCCGTATGTACAGAAGACACCCATCAGATCGAATACACCTCGGAATTCGTCATCGATCTCCAGAGCTGCACAAAGGGCGAATGGGTCAGCGACAGCGTTATGGAATGCACCGCAGACAATATCGGCACTACCGTCGAATGGGTAACGCCATTACAATGCACCGAAGACGGATGGCAAGAAGCCGAGCTGGAATGCACGGCAGATAACGAAGGCGCCACCAGGATTATACCTACTGTCGGGCACGAGGTTTGCAGGGGCGGCGAGTGGGAACTCGAGACAATGCCCAAGGAATTCCAGAGCCGCGAACTGCGCTAGCGATTCCGTTTGCGCTAGCGTTTCCGCCTACTTTACCAGTTTCTTTTTCCCGTAGTATGCACCGCGGGCCTTTGGCGTTCCGTTCAGCTTGCGTCCCTTGAGGTCGTAAGCGCGCTCCATCTTGAATTCACCGGTACGCGTGTTGATATGCCCGATGACAGTCGTATGTTCTACGCCGTCATCGCCGTCTTCCACAAGCACGACCTTCATCCTATCGGGCAGCACACTCACAGACAGCGGTGCCGCAGGCAGCATGTCAACCGCATATCTCCTGGCCATGCTAGCGGCATCAACTATGTAGCCGCGTAGCGGACGAACCATCGTCCCGTCGACAGCCGGCACAAAGTCGCCTATGTTGATAGACTCCGTCTTCTCTGCCGAAAATCCCCAGGCATATCCGAGTTCGGGGTCGCCCACATTCCATTGCCGCTTCGAGAGCGTACCACGGAATTCCCAATCGCCCTGACGCACCACGGGCTCCCTGGTCGCCTTCAATGTCGTCGGGCCAGAGAACGAAATATTCTCTCCGTTAAGGCGGACTATATACGGCGTATACGCCTTGAGGTTCCCATCCAGCGTATCGCACTTACTGTCATTGCACCAGGCATACTTCATGCGCACCATCTTGCGGCCCTTCTCGTCGAGGCCGATACCCCCGAACTCAAGCACGGCACTCAGGCCGCTGGTATAATCCCCGTGAATATCGAACGGCAAGGTGATGGTGGAATAGCCACTGGTCGAGAACGAGCGGTTGTACACAACTGCGTCGACATCGATGTCTTCGGGAATTGCAATCGTATCGTTTTCAAGATACTCACCGTCGATAATGGCGACGGTCGAATCAATCGTCCGGACGACAGTAACGGCGGCATACTTCGTAATCGTGGCAGCCTTGACTACCGCCACATTCAGGTTTAGCCCCTCAAAGCTCTCGCCAGCATTCGTGGCAAACGAGAAAGTCATGACTTCCCCGCTACTTATATGGCGGCCAATGTCAGACTGTTCCCCGCTCGCCTTGAAAAGCTCCTTTCCGTTGCGGTCGCCGTCATACGCCACAAAAACGTCCGAGTCCTCTTCCGTGGCAATGCTTCCTGTCACCTCGAAAACATATCCTTCCGGTGCGGTCATTACAAGGACGCCATTTGCTCCATTGCTGTAGTCACCATACTTGCCGCCATCGTCGTATACCTTGAACGACTTTACCACTTCGGGTATCGTGGCCTTGACGGTTCCGCTCTTGGGCATCTCAATCTCATATTCTACATCATCGTCATAAATGTACGTGTAGCTCTGGACGACTTTCACCTTTTGCGACGGCATGGTAAACGTTGCAAGATTATCGGAATACCATTTGCCGCCTTCCACTTCTACAGTCTCGTCATCCAAATCGGTCACGCCGATATGGTGGAGTATATAGCTGTCATCCGGTTTTGCCGTCAGCAAAACCTGGTCTCCCTCTGTAGCAGACACATTGTCGCATTCAAGACTCCCATAATACGACTTCGCTATTATCACGTTCTGCGGAACAACGGATACGGTAAAGTCGATACCGCGGCCCTCGTTCCAACCTGCATAAAATTGGACCCTGATCTTGTTTGTATACGAAACGACGGCATCTTTCTTCTTTTCGTCATCGCTGTACACAGAGAAGAAGGAACCGTAATCATCGACATCTGCAATATAGAAGCTGGCAGAATATTCCAGTTCCCATTCGCCGGCGAACTTGAACACATAACCCGCCGGGGCAGTCAACTCAAGCGAACCATTGGCATTCCTGGTGTAATCCCCGTCCTTGCCTCCATCGTCGTAGAGCTTGAACGACTTTACGTCTTCCGGGATTTCAAAAGACAGTTCATCCTTGTACGGCATCTCGATAAAGAGCCCGCCCTCCGCAGTACGCTTGTTGGTATAGTCGTACGTAACCACCACGTCTTCTGCGGGCATTACAAACGACGCTTCCATATCCGTATACCAGGAGCCTCCGGTCACATTCAATTTCTTGCCCTGCGCATCCACTACACTGATCTTGTTAAGCAGGTAGCCATCGCGCGGTGTCGCCGTCAGGGTTATCGTATCGCCGATTATGGCCTCGGCCTTGTCGCTTGTAACCGTGCCTCCCGTCGAATTGACAACAGTAATCGAGTGCTTTTTCGCTTCCTCGACAGTCACCGTCAAGTCGTAGCCGGATTTGGACGAGCACCTATATTCAAATTCGATGTACATAAAGTGGTTGGTGGTGGAATACGATCCGATGTTGGAATGTTTGCCGCTCATTCGCATCAAGCGAAGTTCCTCATCGCTACTGTTGCCATCGTAAATGGACAGGTAGTCATAATCCTCATCGGTATTCATGCTTCCCGTCACCTGCATTACGTATCCGTAAGCCGGGACCAACTCAAGATAGTCATTTCTGCTGTAATAACGGCACTCACCAGATTCGCCATTGTCGCCGTAGTTGCCATCCTTTCCACCGTTATCGTAGACCTTGAACGAGGTCACGCACTTGGGAATAACAGCCTCTATCCAACCATTTTCCATATCGATGTAAAGGCCGTCTTCCGCGGTATGCTTCTTCTTGAATACGGGTTTCACCGTCACATCCGCATAGGGCATCATAAACCTGGCCGTATCGCCAGAATACCAGTAGCCGCCCGCCGTCAATTTTACCGCACTGTCACGCTCGTCAATTACATTCAGGCTATCCAGAATGTATCCGTCCTCGGGGGTTATGGACAAAATTATTTCTTTGTTCACCAGGGCACTGTCCACTTCGCATTCTACCTGCCCGCCGGTCGTGTTGGCTATCGCTACCGCATGCATAATCGAGGCGTCATGGACATTCACCTTGAAAGCAAAGCCCGAACTGTTTCCGCTCGTGTCCGAACGCAATTCAATCGTCATATAACGGTTAGTGCCATAGCGCTTTCCAATATCGTCGATTTTTCCAGATTCTACCATAAGCTGCGTAGAGCTGGAGGGATAATCGTCATAATAAATTCCCACGGTATCATGGCCCTTTTCGGTGTTCATGGACCCGGAAATATCGAACAGCCCGCCATTCGCCATCAGGACGACGCTTCCAGTAGCGCGGTTCCCATAATTGCCGTTCTTGCCGCCATTGTCGTACACCATGAACGAAGTCACGCTGCTCGGAATTTTCGCCCTCAAGACGCTGTCCAGCGGCAAATTGATATACAGGCCGTCTTCTGCGGAAGTCTTCTTCGAGAACACCGGCGTCAGCACAACGTTGGTATCCGACATCTTGAACATGGCGGTATAATAACG
>Ga0265298_10005303_pt1 | contig 16249 bp, 20 predicted proteins | sample AusTroGonzalo_MG_3_FD_193486 | JGI IMG/M metagenome (GOLD analysis project Ga0265298, IMG submission 193486) | Bovine rumen microbial communities from tropical cattle in Woodstock, Queensland, Australia - Gonzalo_01 | ecosystem: Host-associated > Mammals > Digestive system > Stomach > Rumen ... | reverse complement strand
CGGGGGATGTACTCACCGGGACTGGATGTCCTCTCGAAGATTGCAGACGCCCTGGGAGCGAAGATAGACATCGTGTAATACCAGACTATCATCTACGAAGCGAGCCGCCTCACAAGGGCGGCTCTGCTCGTATTGTTGGCGCGGGGAACCACCCACCGCGCCGTAAGTCAAACCAATATTTTACTGAACCAAAGAAGTACAGCACCATATTGATACCGCAAAGATAGGCATTATTTCGGAACTGCCAAAATTTCACCCATCAAATTATCGCATACGAGCCGCACAGCGTCACTTGCCTGCTTGGGGGTTACACTGATATAGCTGTAGAGAGAAGTGCTCACCTTGTCCACCCTGTGCCCCAGGATGAAGTCCACGACGCTCTCGCTTACCCCGAGCTGGAAGGCGTGCTGCGCGAAGGACTTCCTCGCGCTATAATATATAAGGTGCTTGACACCGGCAATCTCGGCGAGCTGCCCCATGTAGCAGTCGAAGACGCAGTGAAGCCTCGACCTGTTCTTGTGCTCGCTGAAGAACAGGCGGCCGTCATGGCCCTTGTACCTCTCGATGATCGGCTTGGCCTCGTCAGGGATGGTGAACTCGACGTACTTGTTCATCTTCGGCCTGTTCCTGGTCTTCGTGCGCTCGTAGCGGATGGTGTTCCTGCACTCGTCGAAGTCCACCGCCAGCAGGTCAACGATGTTGATGCCCCCGAGGTAGTATGACAACATGAAGCAGTCCCGGCAGATCTGCACGTTCTTCCTCTTGCTCTCCGCGTCGCGTATGCGCCTCACGTCATCCACCGTGAGCCATGACTGCCTGACCTCGGGATGCGGAAGCTCGAAGCCCGAGAACGGGTCGGCGGGCGGCACGGCATAGCCGCAGCGCCTGGCGAAGTTGATGAGCTGGTTGAGGAACACGAGCCTGTCACGCCTGGTGTTGGCTGAGTAGCCCTTGTCGAGCATGAACCTGTGGAACCCGACAACAGTCAGGTGGTTGACGCGCTCCAGCATGAAGTTGTCACCGGCATATGCTGCCAGGCACTGGAAGTGGTCGGTGTATGTCGCCCGTGACCCTTGCGAGATGTTGGCCATGTCCATGTACTTGGTGAACACGTCCGTGATGTTCTTGTGCCGGTCAAGGTCTGAGTTGGTGAGCATATACACCAGTTCCGAGCATGACAGACCGTCAGCGTACTCCAGTTCGTCGATGGCGTTCTGTATTTTCTGCACCATCTTGCGCAGTTTGGTGTTGAGGAACGATGCGTCACCCCTGTTTACCACGATGCCGTGCCTGAACTCGCGTGCGCTGTCAATGATGACGTTGGTTGGGATGTAGCGTGTCTGCCCGTTGTGGGCGATGGAGATGCGGACCTTGTGCCGTCCGTCCTTGAGTGCCTTGGTTGGCACGATGACAGTTCTTAGTGTAGCCATAATTTTTCGACAATAAAACGGTAATAAATTGAGTTGTTTCGACAATTTTTCGACAATAGTAACGGCTCACTGGTGGGCCGTTTTTCGATTATTATTACCACCTAAGTACCGAAAAGTTCAGCATTTTAGCGTTTTAGGGCCAAAAATCGGCCGATAGTAAGGAAATTTTTCTATAATCAAGCCAAAATCGCAGAAAATATCGGTGTTTTGGTGGATTTTGTTATTTTGCGCGACAATAATTCGGTAATTTTCTCATCAATGGAACAGGTTATCGTCAACAGTCCTCTTGTCTGTTGACGTGTCGTAGTCGGCATTTTCAAGCATCACCTTTTCGATGTTCTTGCTTGACAGCACCTCAAGAAGCGAGTCAAATTCACTCTCGCTGTAGAACATGAACACAAAATTCTCATCAACAAACCTGTTGGTATCTGCAACCACATGGACTGCCAGGGCAGCGAAATCGACGCCCTCCTTTGACCTGCTATACCTCAGCTTGAACGGAGCATCGCAGAAGAACAGATCACCATGGCCCCAAACATATTTCACGTTGGGGAACTTCACCGGCATCTCTTTCTCGAACTCGCCGACGTTGTTGTCCTGGGCTACCTGTTTCCACTCTTTGAACTTCGCCTTTGCCTCAAAGAGTGCTGTGCGGAACTTGGCCACCTTGTCCGGCTTGAGCCATATCTCATGCGTGCCTCCCTCCTTTGACGGGCATGGTATGCAGTAGTAATACGGCTTGTTCTTTTTCATCAGCACTGTTACCTGGTACTGGTTGCCGCTGATTGTGACATCTCCGAGTGTGATCACTGCGCTGGCCATGATGGGCAGCAGCGCGAAAAGGATTACTAATAACTTTTTCATGATGCGTTGATTTTATTTGATTTGTTTTTTGAGTTTCTCGTTCTCTGCCTGCAGTGCCGTGATGGCCTGCATCTTCTCCTCGATGATTGACTGCATCTCGCCGATGGTGGCGATCAGCTTGTTCAGGCGCTCATCAGACTGGTTGGTGATGTCGCTCTTGAACATGTGGCCCTCACCACGCATGAGCCATTCAGCCGACACGTTGGGGAATGCCATGAGGATGGAGTCCACCGTGTCGAGGCCCAGAGCGCGTCTTCCGGTGAGGTAATTGTTGAGCGTCGTGTACTTGATGTTGCAGGCCATTGCGAAGGCACGGCTTGACAGGTTGAGCGCGATAATCAGCTCGTTAATTCTCTTGATAATTTCCATATTCCAAACAAACTTTTTTCGATTTCGCCAAATGTGAATAAACATTGCGAAATGTAATCAAACATTAAATATCGTCATTTGAAGATATTTTTCTTCAAAAAAATTTGCACATATCGTCAAATGGCGATACATTTGCACCAACAAACAAACTAACGCACAAATATAGTGCTTTTGTTTGGAACTAACAAACGTATAACTCAAAAAATTAACCGTCATGGAACAAGAGAACAAAACCACCCAACCCGAGAACGAGAACAACGAGAACGTGCCCATGCCCGACTACAAGAAGCTGTACGAGGAGAAGGTCGACAACGCCAACGAGCGCATCGAATGCCTGGAGTGTGATTTAGAAACAGCGCACAAGCGCATCGCGGAACTGGAGAAGGAACTGGAGGACACCAAGGCCAAGGCCGAGTCGTCGAGCAAGTACCACCTGCAGTACAACCGTCAGGCGGAGATCCTCAAGAAGGCGCTGAAGGCCCTCATGGAGTCCAACAACATGAAGCTGGGCGACATGTACGAGGTGCTGCTTGAGAGCAACAGCATCGACCTCGACTCCCTGCTGATGAACCTGTCGAAGTAACCGCCGTAAGTCAAACAAACCATCCTTGATAGTCCGCTTTAGCTCAGCGACGAGAGAGCGCTCACAAGCCCGTGAGAGGTCGTCGGTGCAATCCCGATAAGCGGAACAAAAAGCCCGCAAGGGCGCCAAAGTAGAGTCCCTTGACATGTTGGCAATCCGCTGGAAGTGCATCATCCGTGATGCAACCCGAGCGATGAGCAGAGCCGGGAGTAGCCTAACCGCCATGACCCCTCACGGGTGAGCGGTGAACGCAATAAGGGTGAAGCCAGAGCGAGAGCGAAAGGCCGTGCCTGCGACAAGTCCAGCTACACAGCTGGCCACGATATAGGTTGCGTGCGAAGTCAACCTATGAGTAATGAACCTTTTTTTTAATTCACTGAATATAGGCTGGTGTGACCCCGGTCCTCTCCTGTGATAGGGAGGACGTTAACGGCGACAGGGGTTGTGAGGAATGCGGGTTCGAGTCCCGCCGCCAGTCCAAATTATTTACCAATTCTTGATATTATGTGCAAAGACAAACCTATCACACAACAGCTCCGCGACCTTGAGGTGGGCGGCACCCTTGTGCTTCCCATCGAGAAGAAGTCGATGCTGAGCACCACCATCTACGGTCACCTCGCCCCCGAGAGGGCACGCGGTGTCAGGTTTACCACCTCGACGGACTACGACAGCAGCACCGTCACTGTCACGAGGACGGCATGAACACCGCAGCGATCCAACTGGAGAACATCCTGCTGGCCATGGCTGACAAGTACTTCGGCAAGACCGAGGCCGCCCGCATCGTCGGTGGCCGTGCCCGTCTTGTGAGGCTCATCGAGAGCGGCGAGATACGCGCCGACAAGAAGTCAGTCAGGCAGAACGGCAGATGGTACTGCAATGCTGCCGATGTGCTGAGGCATTGCAGGAACATGAGATAACAAGTCAAACCAATAACACTGTAGAACTATGAAGTACTTATCCATCCTTCTGAACTGGCGCATCGACGTCATCACGATCCTTGCCGCCTTGACACTCGCATTTGCTGTCAGCGACAGCGACGACATTGTGCTGTTCTTTCTCAGCAAAGTCATTGCCGTCGTCCTGGGTTATTACACCCACACGCTGGCCAAGCGTTGGGACGGCAAGATGCCTGAGCTGAAAGTGTTCAGCATTGATGAAGAGGACATCACGCTTTAATCCTCAACTGGTGCCGTAAGCCCGTAACCGAGGCAACGGGATGATAATACCGGAAATGAGCGGTGGCGCAAATCCACCCGGCATCACTAATAGCCCGTGAGGGTGTCTATTCCAAACAAACAAACTTACTGCCCCGCATGTCGGGGCCCACAAACCTGGCCCGGGTAGGGCGCGAGTAAATTTCTTTTCATAATACATAGGTTTAAAAGTTAATAATTAAATTGGAGTCCCGCTGGGCAGCGATGCTCGGAGGTGGCTGGGGCTATGGTGTAACGGTAGCACGCCTGGCGTTGATTGCCCAGGAGAATGTGGTTCAATTCCACGGGTCCCACAAGCGCATCAAAAGTGCTGAAAAGTAATATTTTTCATAGGCTTCTTTCAAGTCGAACGTGGTATGCTCCGCCATGATGGACGTTGCCGCGCCCTAAGCGGTTCACCGGGCTGATACTGTTAGAAGTCGTCCGCAAGGACTTTTAATTCTACAATTTCCCGCCGTCGCTGTGAAGCGGTGGCGGACACTGGACGGGTCCCTTGCCGGATAAGGACTACGCAATCTAATGCGTAAATCGGTGGTTCGACTCCATCCCTGTCCACTCTAATTTTCTTACAGCTTAGTAATGGTTGTTTGCCCTTGTCGTGAGACAGGGGCTGCACTATCACCCGTCCTGTTCGGGTACAAGCAGGAAACCTCGTCGCTGCTGTGGCGTCGGAGCGAACACGCTGTGGTAATAACCACTGGGCAGCAGCGACACCGCATCACTTACACTTTTAGGGTGTATGCCATAGTTTATTAGATTTAATGTTTAGGGTTTTCCGCTGCGTCGTGAGATGCGGCGCCACATCACCCAGCTGCGGGTAGCAGCGCAATTCACACCGGGAATGGCAGCGAGCCGTGGAACACCCCCCCTACGAGTAGGGGCTGAGATTAACAACTATAATTATTAACGACCGTGGGACGAAAGACCGCGACCTTACCATAGTTGCTTTTCGCAGGGATAACGAATTTATACTTTTTCTAATTTTCCACATTTGCTCGCCTTATCAATGAGGTGAGCAACACATCACAGCAGGGTGGATGGCTCAGTAATGGCCATCACGGTTTAAAAGCCCAGGACCCCTGCTGACCGTATCACATGGAGGTGGCGGTTATCGTGAGAAACCGCTCGGAATTAAAAGTCTCGCACACCTCCATGAACGCATCACATTGTAGTTTTTCATGAGAATAGTTTTAAGGTTTTTGTTAATGGTATTAGAAGGTTAATTACAATTAAATGAAACATTTGTAACCATTACCGCCGTGAGGCGTTGATGGTTTCTCATCACCTGGCTCCGGGAAGGGCAACAACGCAACTTTTTCAAAATTTCCTATCAATCGTAACCACCCCTGCAGTGATGCACGGATGGCTTTTCAACGACAATTCATCATCACAATATAAATCATCATCACAATGGAGAATGTCTTATTCACCGAGTCGCAGTTCGCTGGCACACGGGTATATCATTTCGATGCCCGTGAGGATGTGAAGGGCGACCCCTATTTGCAGATCGTGGAGACACCCACGGGCGGCGGCAAGGGAAAGCGCCAGCGCATCTTCATCCATGCCAACGACCTTGCCAAGTTCAAGGAGACCGTCTGCAGGGTAATCGACCAGTGCCTGGAGCAGTTCGGGCAAAACGTCAACAAGAGTTAAGGCGCAAAAATGGCGGCCAATCCGTTGCCTGTCATCCGCTTTTTCTCACTAACTTTACAGTGAGTTAATTCACAAGTCAAACCAATAACTGAACAAGAAAATGGAAGAGAAACCCATCATGTTCATGAGTGCTGAAATCGACCAGATTGCAGCTGCTCTCTCGGAGTTCCAGTCCGAGCTGAAGCAACCCGAGTTAAGTAAGGAAGTGAGCGTCAAGACCCGCACGGGTGGGACGTACAGCTTCAAGTATGCCGACCTTTCATCATGCGTCAAGGCTGCTGTGCCTGCGATGAAGAAGGCTGGAATGGCAGTAACCCAACTCGTCATCGGCGGCACGCTGACAACGCTGCTGGTGCACAAGAGCGGCCAATGGTTCAAGAGCGAGTTGCAGATTGGCAACAGCCCCGACTACCAAGCCTTGGGAAGTGCCATCACATACCTCAAGCGCTACAGCTACTGCGCCATCCTCGGCATCGTTGCCGACACTGATGATGACGCCAACGCAGCCTGTGGTAATGAGGCGACCTTCAAGGAACCCGCCAAGCGTTCATCATCCAAGAAGTCCGGCGGTGCCACCGCAGTGGCTTTCACCGGTGCTGATTTGAAACAGGCACTTGCCGACCTTGCAGCAGCCAAGACCAATGATGAGTACGGCGCCGTATGGACGAAGTACTCCACACAGTTCCCGGCCATGTGCCAGAAGGGAACCGAGTTCTACAACGCCTGCATCAAGAAGGCTAACGAATTGCAATCATGAGCACAATCCAATTACCCGCTTCGCCAGTAGTCTTTGAGGAAAACCCTCACGGCTACTGGCTGGAGGGTAAGCGCCTGAGCGGTATCACGGGACTTATCCACGCGATACTCGACCTCGGCGTTTACCCTGATGCCAACGACTTCGTCAAGCAGGTGGCTATCCCCAGGGCTGGAGCCTACGGCTCGGCCGTGCACAAGTCCATCGAGCTCTACGACGAAATCGGCATCAAGGACACCAAGCACCCAGCTGTCGAGGTGGTCACCAAGAACTACGGCACACAGGTCTTCGGGCCCTTCGACGTGTCGCAGGAACTTGAGACCTACATCCGGCACAAGGAAGGCTTCAGACCCATCGCCAACGAGTACACCATCAGCGATGAAGAGCAGTATGCGTCCAACATCGACAACGTGTGGGAAAAGATTTCCACCGGTGGTGACTGGCTGGTCGACACCAAGACCAACAACCTGGACTACTACCCTGGTGGCAAGGAAGCGTTGAAGCTCTACCTCTCGTGGCAGCTCAGCATCTACGCCTTCCTGTATGAGCGTCAGACTGGACGTAAGGTTGAAGGGCTCGCTGCCAACTGGCTGCGCCATGACGAGGGCGAGTTCTGGATCATCGAACGCCAGCCCGACGACTTCGTAGAGGCCCTGCTGAAGCATACCAAGGCCACGTTCAACTACGGCTGGAAGTATGAGTGGACGGGCGACCCCGACATGCTCTCCATCATGAAGGGCACGGCGCTGCCTGCCAATGTCGAGCAAAGCGACATCGTCACCAAGCAGACCATTGAGACCATCACCAACCTGCTGAGGCGTGCACAGGAAATCGAGCAGGCCATGGACGAGTTCAAGAAGGGACTCAAGGCCAAGATGATCGAGCACGGCATCAAGTCGTTCGAGTGCGACGGCTTCAAAGCCACCATCGGCGCGTCGAGCATCGTCACGTCGTTTGACAGCAAGAAATTCAAGGTAGACCATCCCGACCTCTACCATGAGTACAGCAAAGAGAGCCTCAGGTCGGGGAGTTTCACACTTAAACTGAAAGAGAAATGAGCGTTAACAAAGTCATCCTTCTCGGCAATGCCGGCAAGGACCCCGAAATAAGAGACGTGCAGGGCGTCAAGGTCGCCCAGTTCACGCTGGCCACCACCGACCGCGCCTATACCAAGCACGACGGCACACAGGTGCCTGAGCGCACCGAGTGGCACAATGTAGTTGCATGGCGAGGCATCGCAGACGTGTGCGAGCGCTATGTCCGCAAAGGTTCCAAAATCTACATCGAGGGCAAGCTGACCACACGCAGCTGGGACGGCCGCGACGGCACCAAGCAGTACCGCACCGAGGTGGTCATCGAGAACCTCGAGTTGTGCGACAAGCCGCAGCAGAGCCAACAGGGATACCAGCAAGGCTATCAGCCTCAGCCCGCACCCGCACAGCCTGCCTATCAGCAGCAGCAATACCAGCAGCCCGCACCCGCGCCGATGCCCGGTGCAGCGGCACCGATGCAGCAACAGCAGTACCAACAGCCGCAGCAGCCTTTCCAAGGCCCTGGGGTGAACGACCTGCCCTACTGATGGACTACATCCTCACCAAACGTGACGGGAAAGTGACCATGGAGAAGTCCTTCGACTTCCTGTGCTCACTTCTCCGTGACGGGGTATATGTCCTCTCCATCAAGCGCAAGACCGAGCCACGGACGGTGAGCCAGAACGCGCTCATGTGGATGTGGTTCAAGTGCATGGAGGAGAGCACGGGCGCCGAGAAGCAGGACTGGCACGACTACTACTGCGCCAAGTTCCTGATGCGTGAGGCGAACTTCGGCCGCAAGCGCTTCTCGGTGGTCGGCGGCACAAGCACACTGAACACCGTACAGATGACGGACTTCATGAACAAGGTGCAGGCGGATGCCGCGACCGAATGGGGCATCACCCTGCCGCTTCCGGCTGACAGGTACTATCAGGAGTTCATACAACACTATCGTTACAGATAACCTTTAATAACAATCAAGCAATGAAGATTAGTAAAGCAAAACTGACCAAAGGCGGCACATTGGAGGTCGCCTTTGTTGATGATGACGGCAACGACGTCACCATGAAGGGCAAGAACATCGTGCATGAGGACCTGCGCAACCGCCTTAACGCCCTCATCCCCTACTTTGCCGAGTTGACCGAACAGCGTGAGGCGCCGATGATCGACTGGCGCAATCCCGGAGGCGACGAGACACAGGAACTGCTTCACCGCATCTCGGTGACTGGTGTCTCCATCACCGGTACCGACGACCTCGACCGCCAGTGCGTCCTCATCGGCAAGCGCACCCTGGCCACCAGCAAGGTGCTGAACGTGACCGCACCGCTCACCGGCTTCGACCCCGAGATGGAGTCCTACGAGCGCTGCGAGGACTTGAGAGACACCGTTGACGCCTTCATCTATGAGTGCCAGCTCTACCTCACCGAGAAGAAGTGGGGCATGGTAGTGGCCGAAATCCCCTTCGACAACGATAACGAGGGAGACCCGTTCGAGAAGGTTGAGGCGCCTGAAGCCGTTACCGCATGAGACCGTTCTTCCTGACGGAGACTCCCAACACCTTCAAGCTGCAGTTCGACTACAACCCGCGCATGATAGACCTTGTCAAGCGCATCCCATCGCATCCGAAGTGGGACAGCACCGACAGGGCATGGATCGTGCAGAAGGAAGACCCGTTCTACCCTCCCAACCGCGACGCACGCTGGTATGTCGAGGCACTTGCCCAATGGGCGGTGAACAACCGCTATTGCAGCGAGGTCAAGCGGCGGGAGGATGCCAAGGACATCACCTATGAGCTGCCCACGCTGTCGGGCATTGATGGCGACCACTACATGCTGCTCGACCCTTACCAGTACCAACTGGAGGGCGTGCAGTACGCCCTGCAACACAAGCGCTGCATCTTCGGCGACCAGCCGGGACTCGGCAAGACGCTGCAGGCGATATGTGCCGTCATCAAGGCCCACAACGAGGCGGCGAAATACGGTGAGACACTTCCCACACTCATCATCTGCCCCGCGTCGCTGAAGATCAACTGGCAGCGTGAGTTCAAGAAGTTCGCTGGCCGCAACGCCATCATCCTCGACGACAACAACCGCTACAACTGGCACCGCTTCATTGAGATGAAGAAGCCCGACGGCGAGCCGCTGTGCGACATCTTCATCACCAACTACGAGAGCCTGAAGAAGTTCTTCGTCACGGAAATCAAGGAGCATGCCAAGCTGACCATGCGGTCCATCGTCTTTGACCCACGCATCAAGCTGTTCAAGTCGGTGATCATCGACGAGAGCCACAAGTGCAAGTCGCCGAAGACGCAGCAGAGCAAGTTCGTCGAGGGTATCTGCAAGGGCAAGCAGTGGGTGTTCGAGCTGACGGGTACGCCGGTGGTGAACAACAACACCGACCTCATCCAGCAGCTCAGGATACTCAACCGCCTTGATGAGTTCGGGGGCTACCGTAAATTCGTCTCACGCTACTGCGACGGCCCCAAGATGTCCAGCAACATGAAGGAGCTGAACTGGAGGCTGTGGAACTGCTGCTTCTTCCGCAGGGAGAAGAAAGCGGTGCTCACCCAGCTGCCCGACAAGTCCAGACAGTACATCGAGTGCGACATCACCAACCGCAAGGAGTACCAGGATGCCGAGAACGATGTCATCAAGTACCTGCGGACGTACAAGAACGCTGACGATGACAAGGTGCAGCGTGCCATGCGCGGGCAGATCATGGTGCAGATGGGCATCCTCAAGCAGATAGCGGCCAGGGGCAAGATACATGCCGTCGCCGACTTCGTCCACGATGTCATAGACGGTGGCGAGAAGCTGATACTGTTCGCCTACCTGAAGGAGGTTGTCGATGCGTTGAAGAAGGAGTTCCCCGATGCCGTTACCGTCACCGGCAGCGACAACGTGCGTGAGAAGCAGCGTGCCGTGGACAAGTTCCAGAACGACCCCGAGTGCAAGCTGATCATCCTCAACTACAAGAGCGGCGGCACGGGCTTGACGCTCACCGCCTCCAGCCGTGTGGCGTTCATCGAGTTCCCCTGGACGTACAGCGACTGCGAGCAGGCCGAGGACCGAGCCCACCGCAACGGGCAGAAGAACAACGTCAACTGTTACTACTTCCTCGGCAGCAAGACCATCGACCGCTACATGTACAAGGTCATCCAGACCAAGAAGGACATCGCCAACGAGGTCACCGGAACGACCACGCAGATTGACGAGGACATTGTTAACATCACCATGAACCTGTTCCAGGACAGGCTCTGATAACATCACAGGACAATGACACAAGAAGAGATATTAGCGCAAGAGCGCACTTATATTGAGAGCAAGATACAGCACACCTGTGTCTGCTGGTTCCGCCAGACGTTCCCCCATGTCGGCGACCTGCTCTTTGCCGTCCCCAACGGCGGGCGGCGTGACAGCAGGACCGGTGCGATGATGAAGTATGAGGGAGCCGTGAGCGGCGTTGCTGACCTGATACTGCTTTTCCCCTGCGGCGGCAAGGCCACGTTGTGCATCGAGATGAAGACCCCGAAGCGCAAGGGTGCGTCTGCTGGTTCGCAGAGTGACAAGCAGAAGGCATGGCAGCAGCTTGTCGAGAGTCACGGCAGCGTGTATAAGGTATGCCACGGCATCTTTGAGTTCGTGACCGCCGTGTGTATGTACCTCGGGCTTGCCCCTGAGCCGTACATCGCAAAGGTCCTGGACCAATACCCGATGTACCGATGAAAGAGCGATGGATCAAGGCCTACACATCCCTGCTCGACTGGGAGTTCTTCTTTGACCCGCTGATCCTCAGGACTTGGATTTATCTTCTTTTGAAAGCCAATCACAAAGATGTGGTATGGCATGGTGTTGTTGTCAAGCGTGGTGAACTGGTTACGTCATTGTCCACGTTGTCGAGAGAATTGAGGATGTCCGTTAAGCAAATGCGCCGGGTTTTGGGGGCACTCAAAACGGCAGGCCATGTGACAAGCAAATGGGCAAGCAAATATAGTATCATAACAATTTGTGAATATGATATATACCAATCGGCAAACGGACCAAAAGGGCAAGCAGACGGGCAAGCAAAAGGGCAGGCAAATGGGCAACATAACAAGAATATAATAGAAGATAAAGAAATATCTACTAACGTAGATATACCCCCTATAGTCCCCCCAGGGCTTGAGCCACCGGGATTGAAAAAGAAGAAACAAGAGACCAAAAAATATTCCTTCGTCGTCGCGCCTGAGTATGAGGCCGCCTTCACGGCATGGCTGGAATACAAGCACCAGCGCAAGCAGACCTACAAGAGCGATGCGTCGCTCAAGGTGTGCTACAACAAACTCGTGAAGCTGTCCGGCAACAACCCCGACATTGCGATGGCGATAGTCGAGCAGTCCATGGCCAACAACTGGGCCGGGCTGTTCCCGCTAAAACCAGACTACAATGCAACCGCAACAAATCACAACGGCGGTGACCCGCGCCGCCAGGAACGAGCCAACCTCGTCGCAGGATATGCAGCAGCTATCTCCCGCCTTACGGCAGAAGACGATGCTCGTGCTTCGGGAGTTCGGAAGCCGTGAGAACTTCACCAAGGTGTGCGGCCCGATGGCTCAGCTTGTCGTCGGCCGCGACCCGAAACGGGCAATCTTGAGCGAGAAGTCACCGACACTCGTCGTGATGAAGAAGGCCTACGGCGACAACTTCCCAGTCGCATGGCTCATGGAGCAGATCCTTGAGCTGGTTGTCTATTCCAACTCCAAGGGAACGCTGAACGACTACCAGGCTGAGTTCCTTGCCAACACGATAGTCAACGAGCACTACGACCTCAAGGCGTCCGAGCTGCTGTTGTTCTTCTACCAGTTCAAGGTTGGTAAGTACGGCCACTTCTACGGCGTGATAGACCCGATGCGCATCACCATCGCCCTGGACGAGTTCTGCGACGAGCGTGACCGCGTAATCGAGCAGCACCGGAAAGAGGTTGAGAAGGCGCAAGCCGCTATGGAAACCAAGCTGCCGTCTGTCAAGCCTGAGGAGTGGTGCCGACAGTGCGGGCTCCCCGAGATGCACACCGCCATCGAGGTCTATGCGTTCGTCGGCCGTGTCAACAACACGATAGACGCTGTGCTGTGGTTCATCAACATCTTATGGAGGGCGCTGCTATGACAACCAGGTGCGTAGTCTATTGGAAAAAGTGCGACCCGTCTGCCATCCGGTCCATCCGTGCGAAGTTCGGCATCCCGAACTACACCACCATCAACGGGGAGAGCCCCTGCGAGGTGGACGAGGAGCAGATGAAGCTGCTGCGGCAATGTGAGGAGCGAGGGTTCCTCTCCATCCGCATGAAAAAATGGTGTAAAAATGGTGGCCATTTTGTTTGGTAATCTTGTCAAAACTGACTAACTTTACTGATGTAAATGAGACACATTTACACTACAAGTCAAACCAATTAAAAACCAAGAAGTATGGAGAAAATCCAAGAAATCAACCTGTATGAAATCAGGCCGTCGGCGATGAACCCACGCAAGACCTTCGACCAGGAGGCCTTGCAGGAACTGGCCGACAACATCAAGTCCCAGGGACTGCTGCAGCCCATCACCATTCGCCCTGTCGATGAGCTGCTCAACAAGGACGGCACGGTCTGCCACTATGAGGTCGTCTGCGGTGAGCGACGTTACCGCGCCGTCAAGCTGAACGGTTCCAAGACCATCCCCTGCATTGTCCGTGAACTCACCGACGAGCAGGCCTTTGACGCGATGATCACCGAGAACCTGCAAAGGAAGGATGTTGACCCCACCGAGGAGGCCTTTGCCTTCGGCGAGCTGGCCAAGCGTGGCCAGACCACCGAGGAAATCGCCCTTCGCTTCGGCAAGTCCACCCGCTTCGTGCTTGAGCGCATTAAGCTGAATTCACTCATACCTGAGTTGGCCTTGAAACTCAAGGACGGCGTGATGTCAATCGGTGCAGCTTTGGTCATCTGCAAACTTGATGAAGAGACGCAGAAGGAGTTCTACAGCCGCTACAAGAACGACCCAAGCATCTCAAAGTTCAGTGCAGAGCGTTTCTGCAACAACATTTTCGGCTACATCAGCAGCAGTGAATGGGTGAAGGGCCACCGCCCCAAATTTGAAGGCGGCTGCGGCCGTCAGTGTTCCGGGTGCGAGTATAACACCAAGAACGCTGGTTGCCTGTTCTACGAGATGAAAAGTGATGACAAGACTGCCAAGTGCACCAACCGAGAGAAGTTTAAGGAGAAGACCCGCCACTACTTCATGAGCATCATTGATGCTAAGGCCAAGCAAATAGTCAAAGCCGGTGGCACCCTTGAGTTCGGCAAGATTGCCATTGTTAAGAGCACAAGCAATTACACCAAAGACCCCAGCGATGTTGACGCGCTGTGCGCCATGTGCCGTGAACGCGGATACGAGGTATTTAACCGAGAGGATGTCTTTGACTCCTACTCCTGGTATAATGAGGATGACGAGCGGCTAAAAGAAAAGCTCGCCAATCATGAGGTTTACCAGTGCTTTGTCATCAGCACCTACTATGATGGCGTTAATTTGGATATGCGCTACTACAACTTCAAGAAGGATTTGTCTTGTGCGACCAACGAGACAATCAAGGAGGGTGCAGAGGCGCAGAGACTTGCCGAAAAGCTGAAGAAAGCCGAGTCCAAGTGCCGTGAGCATAGGTCTGATGCTTACTCAAAACTATTTGAGTTTGATGTTGACAATTTGAGCGACAAGCCACTCACCGAGAATGAGCTGAATGTCCTTGCCGCCTATATGCTCAAGAACAGCTACTATGCCTTGCGCACCAAGTTGATTGGTCACTCAATGTTGCCGCCAGCGTCTGTGGCTCTTGATTATGTGAAGGAGCATCCCGAGCAACGCAATACCATCATCCGCGATTATCTGCGTCAGTTCCTTAATTCAAATGATGGCAGTACAGACACCCAACGAGACATTGCCAGTGAGTGGTTCAATGAGAAAGTCATCAACATTGAACAGGACTATACCAATGAGCTGAGCAAAAAGACCTCTAAGATAGCGCAGCAGCTTGACGAAATGGGTTACACCCGTGACGGCAAGAAGAAACCCGAGAAGAAGCCACGCAAGCCCAAGCAGTCAACACTGACGGAGCAGTACAACCAAATGAAGGAGAAGCATCCCGACGCCGTGCTGCTGTTCCGTGTCGGCGACTTCTACGAGTCCTATTTCCAGGATGCCGTGACCGTGAGTGAAACTCTGGGTATCACGCTCACCAAGCGCAGTGACGATGCGACAGAGATGGCAGGTTTCCCCCACCATGCGCTGGACACCTACCTGCCCAAACTGACGAGAGCTGGCCTCCGTGTTGCCATCTGCGACCAGCTGGATATGCCCGAAAAGACGACCAAGCGCAAGAAGTAAATCATGTAATCATCCATTGTGAGTGTCGGCATCCGTGCCGGCACTTGCTTGTTTGTTCATCAACGAAATGATATGAAACTATTATACATCGACCTGTTCTGCGGTGCAGGTGGAACGTCAACAGGTGTTGAATATGCCATGGTGAACGGTGAGAAATGCGCCAAGGTGATAGCGTGTGTCAACCACGATCCAAACGCAATCGCCAGCCATGCCGCCAACCATCCTGATGCCCTGCACTTCACCGAGGACATTAGGACACTGGAATTAGGACCTTTGAAGGAGCATATTGGCTGGTGTCGTTATAAGTATCGCAATGCTAAACTTGTGTTGTGGGCATCGTTGGAATGCACGAATTTCAGCAGGGCAAAAGGCGGTATGCCACGTGACGCCGATAGCCGCACGTTGGCTGAACACCTATATCGCTATATTGACGCAATCGGTCCTGAATACATTCAGATCGAGAACGTGGAGGAGTTCATGTGCTGGGGAGACTTGGACGAGAATGGAAAGCCAATCTCTAAGTACAGCGGTCGTTGCTATATGAAATGGGTGAATAACATCTGCAAACGAGGGTACAACTTTGACTGGCGAATACTCAACGCTGCTGATTATGGCGCATACACGTCACGCAAGCGGTTCTTTGGTATCTTCGCTAAGAAAAAGGGACTCCCTATAGCTTGGCCAGAGCCAACTCACTCAAAAGAGTTGACCGATAACACTCTATTCGAGAATAAAGCCGAGAAATGGAAGCCTGTGCGTGAAGTTCTCGACCTCGACGATGAGGGAGAGTCAATCTTCTGCCGAAAGAAGCCGTTGGTCGAGAAAACACTTGAGCGCATCTATGCCGGCTTGATTAAGTTCGTTGCAGGCGGAAAGGATGCCTTCCTGGTCAAGTACAACAGCTACAATCGGCAGGGACACTATAAGGCACCAAGCGTTGACGAGCCATGTCCGACAGTGG
>Ga0265298_10005302_pt1 | contig 16249 bp, 15 predicted proteins | sample AusTroGonzalo_MG_3_FD_193486 | JGI IMG/M metagenome (GOLD analysis project Ga0265298, IMG submission 193486) | Bovine rumen microbial communities from tropical cattle in Woodstock, Queensland, Australia - Gonzalo_01 | ecosystem: Host-associated > Mammals > Digestive system > Stomach > Rumen ... | reverse complement strand
TCCAGGCCGGCGGCCAGGCAGACAGCCATGTTCAGGTAGGGGTTCGCGCTCGGATCGGGGCAGCGCAGCTCCACACGGGTTCCCATGCCGCGGGCGGCCGGGATACGGATCAGGGCGCTGCGGTTGCTGGCACTCCAGGCCAGGTAGCAGGGCGCTTCATAACCGGGCACCAGGCGCTTGTAGCTGTTGACCAGCGGATTGGTGATCGCCGCCATACCGCGGATGTGCGCCAGGATACCGGCGATAAAGGAATAGGCTTCCTTGCTCAGGCCGCGCTTGTCGGAAGGATCGGCAAAGACGTTCTTGCCGTCCTTGAAAAGGCTCATGTTGGTGTGCATGCCGCTGCCGTTGATGCCGAAAACAGGCTTGGGCATAAAGGTCGCGTGCAGGCCGTTCTTCTGCGCCAGGGTCTTGACCGCCAGTTTGAAGGTCATGATGTTGTCAGCCGCCGTCAGCGCGTCGGCATAGCGGAAGTCGATCTCATGCTGGCCGGCAGCCACTTCATGATGGCTGGCCTCGATCTCGAAACCCATCTGTTCCAGCGCCATGCAGATCTCGCGCCGGGTGCTCTCGCCGTGGTCCAGCGGTCCCAGGTCGAAATAACCGGCTTCATCGGAAGTGGTCGTGGTGGGGTTGCCGTCCTCGTCCGTCTGGAAAAGGAAGAACTCGCATTCCGGACCGACATTGAAGGAGTAGCCCAGATCAGCCGCCCGCTTCAGCACCTTCTTCAGCACGCCGCGGGGATCGCCGGCGAAAGGCGTTCCGTCAGGATTGTATACATCGCAGATCAGTCTGGCGACTTTCCCGTGCTGGGGACGCCAGGGCAGGATCGCGAAGGTGTCCAGGTCGGGGCGCAGGTACTGGTCGCTTTCGTTGATGCGCACAAAACCCTCGATGCTGCTGCCGTCGATCATGATCTCGTTATTGACCGCTTTCTCAATCTGGCTGGCAGTGATCGCCACATTCTTCAGCTGGCCGAAGATATCGGTAAACTGCATGCGGATGAACTCCACGTCGCCTTCCCTGACCAGGCGGATGATGTCTTCCTTCGTATACTTGCTCATAATGCTGACCTCCTCAGTGATTAATACCGGAATAACAAAGAGGGCAAGCGCATCGTCAAGCACGACACCCTTGCCCTGATGGGCGTATCCTATCACCCGTCTTTCGGCCTGTCAATAGGGCCGATTGTATTCCCTTTGTATTCGCGTTTTATGCCTGTCTGATCCGCCTTGACAAGCAGTTAGTTGAATGTTACCATACCTCCCAACAAGGCAAGGGAGTCCTGGAAAGGTTCCTTTGCCTTGTTTTCATTATTTCAGAGTTGTCATCAGGTATGATGCCGAAGGGTTTCCCTTCATTCTGAATTGTGAATTCTGAATTATGAATTCGTCTGGAGGTGATCCCATGCTGACGCCAAACCTCAGCTACGCGAATCTCAAGGAGTCCTACCTCTTCTATCATATTGCGCAGAAGACCAAGGCCTACCTGGCGGAGCACCCGGACAAGCATCTGTACCGGATGGGGATCGGCGACGTTTCCCTGCCGCTGGTGCCCGCGGTTATCAAAGCCCTGCATGAGGCGGTGGATGACCAAGGCGCAAAGGACAGCTTCCATGGCTATATGCCGGAGTGCGGAGCGCCCTTTCTCCGGGAGACCATTGCCGGTTATTATCAGAAGCGCGGCGTTTCCCTGGAAGCGGATGAGGTCTTTGTCTCCAGCGGCGCCAGCGATGAACTGGGCGACATCCTGGACCTGTTCGATAAGAGCAACCGGGCCCTGATCATGGAACCGGCGTATCCCGCCTACGTGGACGCGAACATCATGGCCGGCCGGGAGATCGTACACCTGCCCTCCGGCCCGGCGGATCACTTCCTGCCCCTGCCGAAGGACGGCCTGGAGGCGGACCTGGTCTATCTGTGTTCTCCGAATAATCCCACCGGTGCCGCCTATGGCCGTGAACAGCTGGCGGCATGGGTCGAATGGGCAAACGCCCGCGAGGCGGTGATCCTCTTCGACGCCGCCTATGAAGCTTTTATTGAGGAAGACCTGCCTCACAGCATCTTTGAGATCCCCGGCGCGCGGACCTGCGCCATCGAGATCTGCTCCCTGTCCAAGACCGCCGGCTTCACCGGGACCCGCCTGGGCTACACCGTGATCCCGAAGGATCTGGAGCGCAGCGGCCTGAACCTGAACGCCATGTGGGTGCGCAACCGCACCACCAAGACCAACGGTATCTCCTATATCCTCCAGAAGGGCGGCGCCGCCGTCTTCACGGTGGAAGGACAGAAGCAGATCCATGACAACATCCGGATCTACAAGGAGAACGCCCGGGTGCTGATGACAGCGCTGGATGAAGCCGGTATCCGCTACTGGGGCGGAAAAAACGCGCCCTATATCTGGATGCAGTGCCCGGACGGCATGGGCAGCTGGGAATTCTTCGACAAGCTGCTGAACGAAATCCAGGTTGTCGGCACCCCCGGCGAAGGCTTCGGCGCCTGCGGAGAAGGCTTTTTCCGCTTCTCCACTTTCGGCGATCCGGCCGACACCCGCGAAGCCGCGGCAAGGCTGCTCAGGCTGTTGAAAAAACAATGATGAATTGGAGGAAACACTATGTGTTCCATTTTCGGTATGATCGGTTCCCGGGTTCCCCGGGACCTGCTGGAAACCTGTTTTAAACGCACTGTCTCCCGCGGCCCGGACATGAGCCGAACTGTGGATATTCCCGGCGGGATGCTGGGCTTCCACCGCCTGGCCATCATGGGCCTGCATGAAGAAGGCATGCAGCCTTTTCAGCTGGAAGACGACTATGTGGTCTGCAACGGCGAGCTTTATGGTTTCCGCCCCCTGCGGGCCCGGCTCATGGAAACCTATCCGATCAAGAGCGAATGCGACTGTGAGATCCTGCTCCCCCTCTACCGGGAATACGGCGTGGAGATGTTCAAGACCCTGGACGCTGAGTTTGCCCTGATCCTCTGGGACGGCCGGCAGCAAAAGCTCATCGCTGCCCGGGATCCCATCGGCATCCGTCCCCTGTATTACGGCAAAACCCATGACGGCGGTATGATCTTCGCCAGCGAACCGAAGAACCTGGTGGGCCTGTGCGAGACAATCCTGCCCTTCCCGCCCGGTTATTACTGGATTGACGGCGAGTTCGTCCAGTACGCGGATCCGGCCTATGTGGGATACTTCACCATGAAGCCGGAGGAGGAGGTCTGCCCCAAGCTGCGCAGGCTCCTGATGGACGGCGTGGAAAAGCGGCTGGACGCGGACGCGCCGGTAGGCTTCCTGCTCTCCGGCGGCCTGGATTCCTCCCTGGTCTGCGCTATCGCCCAAAAGATACTGAACAAGCCGATCCGCACCTTTGCCATCGGCATGGATATCGACGCCATTGACCTGAAGTATGCCCGGATGGTGGCCGACTATATCGGCAGCGAGCATACGGAAGTCATCATCAGCGAGAAGGACGTGATCGAAGCCCTGCCCACCGTGGTCGAACTGCTGGGCACCTGGGACATCACCACGATCCGCGCCTCCATCGGCATGTACCTGGTTTGCAAATGGATCCACGAGAACACCGACGTCCGCGTCCTGCTGACCGGCGAGATCTCCGACGAGCTCTTCGGCTACAAGTATACGGACTTCGCGCCTACCGCCGCTGATTTCCAGGAAGAAGCGGAAAAACGCATCCGGGAACTGCATGCCTATGACGTGCTCCGGGCGGACCGCTGCATCTCCGTCAATTCCCTGGAAGCCCGGGTACCCTTCGGCGACCTGAAATTTGTCCGCTATGCCATGAGCGTCGATCCCGAGCTGAAGATGAACCGGCATAACATGGGCAAGTACCTGATCCGCAAGGCCTTCGCGGATGACCATATCCTGCCGGACGAAATCCTCTGGCGCCAGAAGGCCGCTTTCTCCGACGCCGTCGGCCACAGCATGGTCAACGACCTGAAAGCGCTTGCGGAAAGAACATACACGGACAAGGAATTTGAGGAAAAGGCGGCGAAATACGATTACTGCCGTCCCTTTACGAAGGAGAGCCTCCTCTACCGGGAACTGTTCGAACAGTACTATCCCGGCCAGGCTCATATGATCCCCGGCTTCTGGATGCCGAACAAAAACTGGCCCGGATGCAACGTGGATGATCCCTCCGCGAGGGTACTTTCCAACTACGGTAACAGCGGCGTATGATCTTTCCATATCTTCTTCGCCCTTCGTTGTCATTTCGACCAAGGCCGAAGGCCGCGTGGAGAAATCTTTCCGGAGGCCTGTATGCAGCAGAAAGAACTGATCCTCATCCTGGATTTCGGCGGCCAGTATACCCAGCTGATCGCCCGCCGCGTCCGCGAATGCCATGTCTATTCAGAAGTCATTCCCTGGAGCACACCCCTTCAGGACATCCTGGCCCGCCGGCCGAAAGGCATCATCCTTTCCGGCGGGCCTTCCAGCGTTCATGACGAAGGCGCACCCCGTATCGATCCTGCCCTGTATGAAGCCGGTATCCCCATACTCGGCATCTGCTACGGCATGCAGCTGACCGCCCTGCTCCTGGGCGGCAGCGTGGAAAGAGCCAAAGAGCGTGAGTACGGCCGGATCACTGTCCGCATGAAGGAACAGCAGGGCCTGCTCGGCGGCATGAAGGACGCCTCCAGCTGCTGGATGAGCCATACCTGGCAGGTCAGCGCCTGCCCCGAAGGCTTCCGTATCGTCGCAGAAACGGATAACTGCCCCGTCGCCGCGATGGTGAACGAAGAGAAAAAGATCTGCTGTGTGCAGTTCCATCCGGAGGTCACCCACACGGAAGAAGGCAGCATGCTGATCCGCAACTTCCTGTTCCGCTACTGCGGCTGCAGCGGTGACTGGACCATGAGCGCCTTTGCCGAAACGGCCATTACGCAGATCCGCGAGACCGTCGGGGAAACCGGCACCGTGCTTCTGGCCCTGTCCGGAGGCGTGGACTCCTCAGTCGTTGCCGCCCTGATCTACAAAGCCATCGGCAAACGGCTCACCTGCGTGTTCGTGGATCACGGCCTCCTGCGCAAGGGCGAAAGCGATCAGGTCTGCCATGTGTTCAGCCATCTGTTCCCGGTACGCTTTATCCGCGCGGACGCCGCGGACCGCTTCTTCACGGATCTGAAAGGCGTCACCGAGCCGGAAGAAAAGCGGCATATTATCGGCCGGGACTTTATCGAAGTGTTCAAGGACGAAGCGAAAGCCCTCGGCAAAATGGACTACTTTGCCCAGGGTACCATTTATCCGGACGTGATCGAGAGCGGCCAGGGCACCAACGCCGCCGTGATCAAGAGCCACCACAACGTCGGCGGCCTTCCGAAAGAGCTCGGCTTCACGGAGCTCATCGAGCCACTGCGCATGCTCTTCAAGGATGAGGTCCGCGCCCTGGGCGAAACCCTAGGCCTGCCGCGGGAACTCGTCTGGCGCCAGCCCTTCCCCGGACCCGGCATCGCGATCCGGATCATCGGCGAGGTCACCCCGGAAAAAGCGGAGATCGTCCGTGAGAGTGACGCCATCTTCCGCGAGGAGATCGCTTCCGCCGGCCTGGACCGCCATGTAAACCAGTATTTCACTGTGCTCACCGGCATCCAGAGCGTCGGCGTCATGGGTGATGAACGCACCTATGACTACACGATTGCCCTGCGCGCAGTCACCACCGACGACTTCATGACCGCAGACTGGGCGCGTCTTCCCTATGACCTGATCGCCCGCGTCTCCTCCCGCATCGTCAATGAAGTCCCCCATGCCAGCCGCGTAGTGCTGGACGTCACCACAAAGCCTCCGGCAAGTATTGAATGGGAATGATAGCCAGAAACCCGGATCCCCTTATTTTTCAACGGGATCCTGGTTTCTTCTTTGCTTGGTGGCCAACTTTTGGACTACTTTTTTTCTGGACTTATTATTTTCATTACCAGGGTTTTTCCGACGTATCCATGGGTCGGGGCGCCATCGTCATCGGCCTGGCGGCTGTGATTATCGGTGAGGTCATCTTCGGCAGGCTGTTCCGTAATTTCGCCCTGAAGCTGCTGGCGGTTTCCCTCGGCGCCATCATCTACTACCTGGTGATTCAGGTGGTGTTGTGGCTCGGCCTGAACACGGACGACCTGAAGCTTCTCACCGCGCTGGTGGTAGCGGTCTTCCTGGCCATGCCCTACTGGAAAAACCGGATCGTAACCCGGAAGCTGAAGGGAGGCGTGCACCATGGCTGAATCTGATATGCTCGTCCTCAAAGATCTTCGGAAAACCTTCAATCCCGGCACCGTCATGTGCAAAATGGCCCTCGCCGGCGTAGATCTGACACTGAACAGGGGAGATTTCGTCACAGTCATCGGCGGCAACGGCGCCGGCAAAAGCACCATGCTCAACGCCATCGCCGGCACCTTCCAGATCGACAACGGTTCCATCCTCCTGGGCGGCCGTGACGTAACCCATCTGCCGGAGCACAAACGGGCAGCCTTCCTGGGGCGCGTGTTCCAGGATCCCATGACCGGCACCGCCGCCTCCATGAACATAGAGGAAAACCTGGCCCTGGCCGGCCGCCGGGGGCAGCCCCGCGGCCTCCGCTGGGGCATCACCGCGAAGGAGCGCATCCTGTACCGGGAGAAGCTGGCCTCGCTGGACCTGGGGCTGGAAAGCCGCATGGGCAGCAAGGTCGGCCTGCTTTCCGGCGGCCAGCGTCAGGCGCTGACCCTGCTGATGGCGACCCTGAAGCAGCCGGAACTGCTCCTGCTGGACGAGCATACCGCCGCCCTGGATCCGAAAACCGCGGAAAAGGTCCTGCGCCTGACCCGGCAACTGATCCGGGAAAACGATCTCACCGCCCTGATGGTCACCCACAACATGCGTGATGCGCTCGCCCTCGGCAATCGGACCATTATGATGCATGAGGGAAAAATCATCCTGGACCTGAACGAAGAACAGAAGCAGCACATGAAAGTGGAAGACCTGCTGGCGCAGTTTGAAAAAGCCAGCGGCCGGGAGCTTGCCAACGACCGGATGCTGCTGGCCTGAAAACGGAGGTTGCAATGAACACAGCCATGGAATTTGTCCGGAAAATGCCCCTGCCCCAGGAAATCAAGCGGGATTATCCGACAGACAACCGGATGAAGGAAATCCGGGAAACCCGGGTCCGGGAAATCTCGGACGTGCTGACGGGACAGGATTCCCGCCTGCTGCTGATCATCGGTCCCTGCTCCGCGGACCGCGAGGACGCCGTGCTGGACTATATGGGCCGCCTGGCTGAAATCAACGGACAGGTAAAGGATAAACTGCTGATCGTTCCCCGGGTCTATACAAACAAACCCCGCACCAAAGGCGTCGGATACAAGGGCATGCTCCATCAGCCGGATCCGGAAAAGAAAGAGGATATGCTGGCCGGCATCATCGCCATCCGCCGGCTGCACATGCGGGTCATCCGGGAAACCGGCTTTACCTGCGCCGAGGAAATGCTCTATCCCGCCAATTACAGCTACTTGTCCGATCTGCTGGGGTATGTGGCAGTCGGCGCCCGCTCCGTGGAAAATCAGGAGCACCGGCTGGTCGCCAGCGGCCTGGGCATCCCGGCAGGCATGAAGAATCCGACGGCCGGCGACGTCACCGTCATGATGAACTCCATCGCCGCCGCCCAAAGCCCGCAGGAATTCATTTACCGCAACTGGGAGGTCCGCACCTCAGGCAATCCCCTTGCCCACGCGATCCTGCGGGGTTACGTGGACAGCTTCGGCCGTTCCCATCCGAACTACCACTATGAAAACCTGCGGAATCTGCTGAAGCTGTACCGGGAAAGCGCTCTCGCCAATCCCGCCGTCATCGTGGACACCAATCACAACAATTCCGGCAAGGACTATCTGGAGCAGGTCCGCATCTGCAAGGATGTCATGCACAGCCGGAGCCTTCATCCCGAGATTTCCGCCCTGGTCCGGGGCCTGATGGTGGAAAGCTACCTTGTCGACGGCGCCCAGAAAATCGGCGGCGGCGTCTACGGGCAGTCCATCACGGATCCGTGCCTCGGCTGGGAAAAAAGCCGGGAGCTGATTCTCCGCCTTGCGGAATCTGTCTGAACAAAACCATTCAAACAAACGGAGCAGCCTGTCTGGCTGCTCCGTTTCCTGTTCCGCGGACCGGTTCAGTCGATCCGTTCCAGGGTCGTGTATCCCCTGGCCTGCAGGAACTCCTCCACCTCCATCAGGTCGGTCGCTTTCAGGATCGCGACCGGCAGGCGGCTGAGGGTGTTGTAGGTCACGTAAAGGTAGTCCAGGTTAATATTTCCGTCACTGATCACGCCCAGCAGGCTGTTCAGGCTGCCGCACTCGTCACCGATCTCCGCTGCGGCCACAAAATCGCTGTGGCACATATAGCCGGCGTCCTGCAGTACCTTCGCCGCGGCGTCCGTATCGGAAACCAGCATGCGGATAATGCCGAACTCCGCGCTGTCGTTGGTAATCAGGGTATTCATATTGATCCCGGCATCAAACAGGATCTGTGTGATCCGGTGCATGGCGCCCTTTTTGTTCTCCGCGAAAATGGACAATTGACGGATCATGCTCCTCCCTCCCCTCCGTTCGGCTCTTTCAGCGCGTCCTTCATGGACCTTACGTATTCGCCGATATATACCGGCGCATCCTTCCCGTACCGCGCCAGGATTTTCTCGATGGCGGAACCGACGATCGCGCCATCAGACAGACCGGCCATGGCCTTCGCCTGTTCCGGTTTGGAAATGCCGAAGCCAATAGCCACCGGCACCTTCGCGTTCGCCCGGATGGTCCGGATGATCGGCGCCAGGTCCGTGGTAATCTCGCTGCGCGTACCGGTCACGCCGAGGCTGGATACCAGATAGATAAAGCCTTCCGCCTCCCGGGCAATCATGGCCACCCGGTTTTCGGACGTCGGCGCGATCAGGGAAACCAGATCCACGCCGTACTGCCTGCACTGGGGCAGGAATTCCTCCTTCTCCTCAAAAGGAAGATCCGGCAGGATCAGGCCGTCGATGCCGATCTCCGCGCAGGTGGAAATAAACCTGTCCGCGCCGTAGGAGAAGATCACGTTCGCGTAGGTCATGAACACCAGCGGCACGGTCACGTCCTTCCGCAGTTCCCGCACAAAGTCGAAAATCCGGTCCGTGGTCACCCCGCCCGTCAGGGCGCGCAGGTTGGCTTCCTGGATCACGGGACCCTCCGCCGTCGGATCCGAGAAGGGAATACCAAGCTCAATCAGGTCGGCGCCGTTCTCCACGGCAGCCCGTACAGCCCTGCCGGTAGTCTCCAGGTCCGGGTCCCCGCAGGTGATAAAAGCGATAAACGCCTTGCCGTGATCAAAAGCGGCAGCAATCTTACTCATGGATATCCTCCCCCCTGTAACGGGCGATGGCGGCGCAGTCCTTGTCGCCGCGGCCGGAAACCGTAATAACGATGATCCGGTCCTTCCCCATCTGCGGCGCGATCTTCCGGGCGCAGGCCACGGCATGAGCGGACTCAATGGCCGGAATGATGCCCTCCGTCCGGGCCAGGTACTCAAAGGCACAGACCGCTTCCTCATCGGTCACCGGCACATACTCCGCCCGGCCGGTATCGTGCAGCCACGCGTGCTCCGGACCGACCCCCGGATAATCCAGACCTGCGGAAATGGAATATACCGGCGCAATCTGGCCGTACCCGTCCTGGCAGAAATAGCTCTTCATCCCGTGGAAAATGCCCAGCCGGCCGGTGTTCATCGTCGCAGCGGTCTCAAAGGTGTCGATCCCGCGGCCCGCGGCCTCGCAGCCGATCAGGCGGACGCTGCTGTCGTCCAGGAAATGGTAAAAGCTGCCAATGGCGTTGCTTCCTCCGCCGACGCAGGCGATCACCGCGTCAGGCAGCCGGCCCTCCTTCTCCGCCAGCTGTTCCCTGATCTCCTTCGAAATCACAGCCTGGAAATCCCGCACGATCGTAGGAAAGGGATGCGGCCCCATCACGGATCCCAGGCAGTAATGCGTGTCGTCAATCCTTCGCGTCCACTCCCGCAAGGCCTCGCTGACGGCGTCCTTCAGGGTCGCGGTGCCGGTCTTCACCGGAATAACTTCCGCGCCAAGCAGCCGCATCCGGTACACGTTCAGCGCCTGGCGGACGGTGTCCTCCTCGCCCATGAACACCACGCATTCCATCCCCATCAGGGCGGCGGCCGTGGCGGTCGCCACGCCGTGCTGCCCGGCGCCGGTCTCAGCAATCAGGCGGGTCTTTCCCATCTTCTTCGCCAGCAGCGCCTGTCCCAGCACGTTGTTGATCTTATGGGCTCCGGTATGGTTCAGGTCCTCGCGTTTCAGGTAAATCTTCGCACCGTCCAGGTCCTTTGTCATCTTTTCAGCATAGTACAGCCGGGAGGGACGGCCGGCGTACTCATTCAGCAGCGCCGTCAGTTCCCGATTGAACCCGGGATCCGCCTTATAGTGATTGTATGCCTCCTCCAGTTCGATCACGGCGTTCATCAGCGTTTCCGGGATATACTGCCCGCCGTGAATACCGAAGCGTCCTTTCTGATTGCTCATCTTTCATTCTCCGTTCTTACCGCCCGCACAAAGGCGCGCATTTTCACGATGTCCTTGAAGCCGTCGGTCTCAATGCCGGATGATACGTCCACAGCATAAGGCTCCAGCTCCCTGACGGCCCTGCCGGCATTCTCCGGATTCAGACCGCCCGCCAGGAAATACGGCCGCTCCACCTGCCGCAGCCAGTTCCAGTCAAAGGTCTTCCCGTCCCCGGCGCCGGCGTCCAGCAGGATCCCGTCCGCGGACGAGGCCTGCGCCCGGATCGCGTCTTCCTCGCTGCGGATCCGGAAAGCCCTCACCAGCGGTTTGTCCGTCAGCTTCCGCAGACCTGCCAGGTACGCCTCGTCCTCATGCCCGTGAAGCTGGGCGATGTCGATCGTTCCGTCGGCCAGCAGCCCGGCCACGGTTTCCGGCTTCTCGTCCACAAAAACGCCGACGGTCCGGATTTCCGGGACCAGCCCGGCCTTCAGTTCCCGCGCCGTTTCCGGCGTCACATATCGTTTGCTGCCCGGGAAAAACACAAATCCGACGTATTCCGGCCGCACTTCGTTGGCCGCCCGGATATCCTCCGGGCGCCGCAGCCCGCACATTTTGATCCGGGTCATCCCTTCTCCCCCTTCAGATGCTTCAGCATGTCCGCGGGATCCTCCGCCCGCATCAGCGCCTCTCCGATCAGAGCGGCATCCGCGCCGATCCGCCGCAGACGTTCCACGTCCTCCGGCGTCTTCACGCCGCTCTCGGCTACATACACGCATCCGGCCGGAATTCTGTCCCGCAGCCGCGCCGCGTTGTCAAAGTCCACAGAGAAATCCTTCAGGTTCCGGTTGTTTACTCCGATGATCTTCGCGCCTGCGTCCACCGCCGTGCGGATCTCTTCCTCGTCGTGCGTCTCCGCAATCGCCGCAATCCCCAGTTCCCCGCACCGTTCCAGGTACCTGCCCAGCGTCCGCCCGTCCAGCAGGGATACGATCAGCAGCGCCGCGTTCGCCCCCATCACCCTCGCCTGATCCAGCTGATACGCGCTGACGGTAAAGTCCTTGCGCAGCATCGGCAGGCTCACCCTGTCCCGGATCTCCCTGAAAATCCGATCCGATCCCAGAAAATACTCAGGTTCCGTCAGGCAGGAGATGCAATCCGCCCCGGCCCGCTCGTATTCCGCCGCGATCTTCAGGTAGGGAAAATCCTGAGAAATCAGGCCCTTGGAGGGGGACGCCTTCTTGATCTCACAGATAAAGGAAATCCCGGGCTTTCTCAGGGCCGCGAGAAAAGCCTCCCCGCTTCCCCTGCCAAGCGCCTGCGCCTGTTCCCGCATTTCCGCCTCGGGTATTCTTGCCTGCTCTTCCGCAACCCGTTTCCGGGAAAGCTCCGCCAGTTTATCCAGTATCGTCATGCGTTTGAAACCTCAATCAGCGTCGCCAGGGTCTTTGCCGCCTTTCCGCTGTCGATCAGTTCCGCGGCCAGCCGGATGCCGTCGGCGAAGCTGTCCGTCTTCCCGCCGATATACAGCGCCGCGCCGGCATTCATCAGCACTGCGTCCCGCTTCGGGCCCTTTTCCCCCTCGAGGATTGCCCGGGTGATCGCCGCGTTCTCTGCGGGGGTTCCGCCCACCAGGTCCGCCTTCGCGCACCGCGTCAGGCCGAACTGCTCCGGCGTGACCGTATAATTCTTCATCCAGCCGTCCTTGAACTCGCAGACCGTTGTCGGCGCGCTCATGGAGATCTCATCCAGCCGGTCCTGTCCGTAAACGACCATGCCCCGTTTCACGCCCAGGTTCATCAGCACCTGCGCCAGGGGCTGCACCAGGTATTCGTCATACACGCCCAGCAGCTGCATCGTGGGATGGCCTGGGTTGGTCAGCGGCCCCAGGATGTTGAACACCGTGCGGAAGCCCAGTTCCCTCCGGATGGCGCCCACGTACTTCATGGACGTGTGATACTTCTGGGCAAAGAAGAAGCACATCCCGGCCTTATCCAGCAGTTCCCTGCATTTTTCCGGGTTCTGGTCGATGTTCACGCCGAGCGCTTCCAGGCAGTCCGCCGTGCCGCATTTGCTGGAGGCCGCCCGGTTGCCGTGCTTGGCCACCCGCATGCCGCCCGCCGCGGCGACCAGCGCCGAGGTGGTGGAAATGTTGAAGCTGTGGGCGTTGTCCCCGCCGGTGCCGACAATCTCAAACAGGTCGTCCCCCGCATTCACGGGAGTCGCCTTTTCCCGCATGGCGGCTGCGCAGCCCGCGATCTCGTTCGTGGTCTCCGCCCGCGCGCTCTTGGTGGACAGAGAGGCAAGAAACGCGGCGTTCTGGGTTGGCGTGGTTTCCCCGCTCATGATCTCGTTCATCACGGTATAGGCTTCGTCGTAGGTCAGGTCTTCCTTGCTTACAATCTTCACGATAGCTTCCTTAATCATCCTGATCGTCTCCTTTTCTTATAGTGCCATAAAGTTTTTCAGCATCTGCTTCCCGTCCGGCGTCAGGATGCTTTCCGGATGGAACTGCACCCCGTAAACCGGATCGTCCCGGTGCTGCACGGCCATCACCTCGCCGTCGTCGGTGCGGGCGGTCACCCGCAGGCAGTCCGGCATCGTCTCCGGCGCCGCGGCCAGGGAATGATACCGGGCCACCGGAAACCGTTCCGGCAAACCCCTGAACAACGGACTGTTCCCCTCCTGCATCACTACGGACTGCTTGCCGTGCATCAGAGCCCTGGCGTAGGTCACCGTCGCGCCGAATGCGGCACAGATAGCCTGGTGCCCCAGGCACACCCCCAGCAGAGGAATCTCCCTTCCGAGTTCCCCGGCTGCCGCCAGGGTAATCCCCGCATCCTCCGGCCGGCCCGGACCGGGTGAAAGGATGATCCGGTCCGGCTTCAGCGCCCGGATTTCCTCCAGGGTCATTTCGTCGTTCCGGATCACGCGGATGTCCGGGTTCAGCTCGCCGATCAGCTGATACAGGTTATAGGAAAAGCTGTCGTAGTTGTCGATCAGCAGTGTCATCCGTCCATCTCCTTTCCGGACTTCTCCAGGGAATTCAGCACCGCCCTGGCCTTGTTCAGGCATTCCTCGTGCTCCTTTTCCGGCACGGAATCGTATACGATGCCTGCGCCGGACCGGATAAACACCTTTCCATTTTTCCTGTACGCGATCCGGATCGCGATGCAGGTATCCATGTTGCCGGCAAAACCGATATACCCGATCGCCCCGCCGTAGATGCCCCGCTTGTTGTTCTCCAGCTCACCGATCAGCTGGCAGGCCCGGATCTTCGGCGCGCCGGACAGGGTGCCCGCCGGAAGCACGGCCTCAATGGCGTCCAGCGCGTCCTTATCCTCCCGGATCCTCCCGCGCACCGTCGAGCCGATGTGCATCACGTGGGAAAACCGCAGAACCTCATGGAATCGCTCCACCTGTACGCTGCCGAACTCCGATATCCGGCCCAGGTCGTTCCGGCCCAGGTCCACAAGCATGTTGTGCTCCGCCAGTTCTTTCCCGTCCTTCAGCAGCTCCTCCTCCAGCCTCCGGTCCTCCTCCGGTGTCTTTCCCCGGGGGCGGGTTCCCGCCAGCGGGAAGGTATGCAGCACGCCGTCCTCCAGCTTCACCAGCGTTTCCGGACTGGCCCCGGCCACCTCCACGTCCGTGCCGGAAAAGTAGAACATATAGGGTGAAGGGTTCACCGTGCGCAGCGTCCGGTACATGTTCAGCAGGCTGCCCTCATACGGCGCGCTCAGCCGGTTGGAAAGAACGATCTGGAAAATATCACCCTCCCTGATGTAGTGCCGTGCCTTTTCGACCATCGCACAGTATTCGGCTCTGCTGAACAGCGGAGTGACCTCCCCGGTCAGCCTGCCGGGCTCGTCTTTCGCCGCGGCGCCTTCCGTAATGAGCTTCTTCAGCTCCTCCAGTTCCATCTCCGCCCGGTGATATCCGGCCTCCCCTTCCTCCAGCCGGACGTTCACGATCAGGATGATCTTCTGGCGGAAGTTGTCAAAGGCAATCACCTTGTCAAAAAGCATCAGATCCACGTCCTGGAAATGCTCCGTATCCTCGGTTTCCCGGCGGGCCGTGGGCTCGGAGTAATTCAGATAGTCATAGGAGAAGTAGCCGGTCAGGCCGCCGGTGAAGGGCGGCAATCCCTTAATACGCGGGCTTTTGTATTCCGCCAGGATCTGGCGCAGCACGGCGGAGGGATCCTCCGTCTTCAGCTTCAGTTCGCCGACCCGCATCTCCCCGTCCGAGCATGTAATGCTCAGTTTCGGATCGTACCCCAGGAAGGTGTATCTTCCCCAGGTTTCCTGCGCTTCCGCTGACTCCAGCAGGAAACAGTGGGAAGACACGTTCTTCAGCTTCCGAACCGCCTGGATCGGCGTGCAGATATCCGCCAGCAGCTCGCAGCTGACCGGCGCCGCCTTGTAGCCTTCCGCCCTGTACCGGGCCATTTCCTCCAAACCGGGTGTAATCTTCATGGTTCCTCTCTCCTCAGCCATAAATAAAATCCCTGACAGATTTCTCTGCCAGGGACGAATGTCATTCGCGGTGCCACCCTGTTTCACGGATTTCCGTGCGCTCTGCGGGATACCTTCATATCCCCGGCAACTGACGTATGCCCCCACGTCGCAGAATACTCGGCCGTAGCCTTTGACTGCGCCCTCCGCGGTCCATTTGGCGGTTTGTTTCCTGCCCGGCTTTCACCTTCCCGGACTCTCTGTAAGGGCATGGCCGCTTTGATCTCCGCTTCAACGGTTTCGTATGAAATTACCCGTATTTTATTCACAGTCCCTCCCCCTGTCAAGCGGACGCAGCCCTGTAAACAGTGAAAAAACATTTGCCAGATCCTGGAACCGGATATCTGTTCTCCCCCGTTGCAGTCCGTCCTCCCTTCCTCCAGCAGTTTTTCCCTTGCTCGTTTTTCATGCCGGATGAAATTTATATATACAGGAAGAAGAATCCGTGTGGTAGAATATGATATAAATAAGCGTCCCCAAAGCTTCACCCGGTGAATGAAGACTGAGCGGAGGATTGACATGAAGGCAAATCAGGGGCATGCCCTGCGTTCGTTTTCGAAAGGTCTTTTCTCCTTGATTCTGTTTGTTCTTTTGGTTGCTTTGACCGCTTTCTCCCTTGCGGAAACCGGGGACGTCAACGGCGACGGCGCGGTGGATGCGCGCGACAGCACAGCCCTGCGGGATTATCTCGTCGGAAATCCCGGGGGAATCCATACGTCCGGCGCGGACCTGAACGCCGACAACCGCGTCGATCTGAAGGATCTCGTTTTGCTGGAGCGTCTGCTGGACACCCTGCCGGAGGATGATCCTCCTCCCGTCGACCCGGAAGAAGACGACGTGACGGTTCGGAATATCGTATATGGACAGTCGGAATCCGGACGGGATCTGGTCTGCACCGTCATGGAACCGAAGCAGTACAGCCGCACGATCCTGGCGATCTTCGCAATTCACGGCTATCGAGAGATAAAACCTCCTAATAAATCTTTATATATGGTGTTATCTAAGTTTTCCATTCGGCTAAGTCGTTGATAGTCTCATATCAATTATGGCATTATATGACCGAAATCCCCCTAAATAATCACAATTTCACCTAGGAGAATTTCAAAAATTCGGGGGCATCCGTGACCCACAAATGATCCATTTTATCTGGATTAAAGCAAATAATGTAGAGAATATGTGTAATTTATGCGTTTTATGTCCAATATTTGTGCCAAATAATACATGA
>Ga0265298_10005301_pt1 | contig 16251 bp, 11 predicted proteins | sample AusTroGonzalo_MG_3_FD_193486 | JGI IMG/M metagenome (GOLD analysis project Ga0265298, IMG submission 193486) | Bovine rumen microbial communities from tropical cattle in Woodstock, Queensland, Australia - Gonzalo_01 | ecosystem: Host-associated > Mammals > Digestive system > Stomach > Rumen ... | reverse complement strand
TCGTCGGCATCACCTTCTCCAACAAATACCTCGGCTTCTGGCCGGCCCTGCTGGTGAACACGGTGCTCGTCTGCGTTTTCCTGGCCTACATCGTCAAGAAGGACCTGCCGCTGGCGGAGATTCCCGTTATTGGTAAATACTTCAAGAAATAGATTCCTTCGTCGGTCTTCGACCTCCTCGGAATGACACCCCCTGTCATTCCGAGCGAAGCGAAGGAATCTGTTAATTACAATTTATCTGTCATTTCGAGCGAAGTCGAGAAATCTGTTCACAAATTCAAAAGAATACCTTATATTTGAAAGATAAAACTGATAACCTTTCTATGAAAAGAATCATTGAATGCGTTCCCAATTACAGCGAGGGACGTGACCGCGGTGTCATCGACGCCATCGTGGCGGCGATCGGTGCGGTCGAGGGCGTGAAAGTGTTGGACGTGGATCCCGGCGAGGCGACGAACCGGACGGTCGTGACCTTCGTGGGCGAACCGGAAGCGGTCGTCGAGGCGGCCTTCAAGGGTTCGGAGAAAGCCAAGGAACTGATCGATATGCGCGTCCATCACGGGGCGCACCCCCGGAGCGGCTCGACGGACGTGCTTCCGCTCATCCCCGTGTCCGGGATTACACTGGAGGAATGCGCCGTACTGGCCCGCAAACTCGCGGAGCGCATGTATAAGGAACTGGGCATCCCCTGCTACTGCTACGAGGCGGCGGCGTTCAAGCCGGAGCGGAAGAACCTCGCCGTGTGCCGGGCAGGCGAATACGAGGCCCTGCCCCAGAAGATGGCCGATCCGGACCGCAAGCCGGACTTCGGCGGAGAATATGACGACATCGTCGCCCGTACCGGTGCCAGCAACGTCGGCGCCCGCAACTTCCTGATTGCCGTCAATTACAACCTCAATACCACCTCCACCCGCCGCGCGATGGCCGTCGCCTTCGACGTGCGCGAGAAGGGCCGCAAGGCCCGCGAAGGAGGTTCACTCACCGGCAAGCTGCTCAAGGACGAGAACGGCGAGCAAATCTGGATTCCCGGCACGCTCAAGGGCTGCAAGGCCATCGGCTGGTACATCGACGAATACGGCATCGCCCAGGTGTCGATGAACATCACCGACATCGACGCAGTCCCGCTGCATGTCGCCTACGAGGAAGTCTGCCGCGCCGCCGCGGCCCGCGGGCTCAAGGTCACGGGCGTGGAAATCGTCGGACTGGTCCCGAAGCGGGTGCTCATCGACGCGGGCAAGTTCTATCTGGAAAAGCAGCAGCGGTCCATGGGCATTTCCGAGGAAGAAATCCTCAAGATCGCCGTCAAGTCGATGTCGCTGGACGACCTCCGTCCCTTCGATCCGAAGGAAAAGGTCATCGAATACCTGATGGAGGACGAGGCTGAACTGGCTGTCCGCGAGCGACTTGTCCGCATGAGCGTCAAGGGCTTCGCGGCGGAGACGGCCTCCGAGTCCCCTGCCCCCGGCGGCGGATCCATATCGGCCTATATGGGCGCCCTCGGTGCCGCTTTGGCCACCATGGTCGCCAATCTTTCCGCCCACAAGCGCGGCTGGGACGACCGCTGGAAGGAGTTCTCCGACGTCGCCGAAAAGGGCCAGGCCCTGATGGCCGAACTCCTCGCCCTGGTCGATGAGGACACGGCCGCCTTCAACCGCATCATGGACGTCTTCTCGATGCCCAAGGGCACAGCCGAAGAGAAGGCCACCCGCGCCGCGGCCCTCGAGGAAGCGACGCTCTACGCCGCCTCCGTTCCGCTCCGTACGATGGAAGCGTCCTTCAAGGCCCTGCCGCTGGCGCTTGAGATGGCGCAGAAGGGCAACCCGGCATCAGCCTCCGACGCGGGCGTCGCGGCCCTCGCCGCCGTCGCCGCCATCCGCGGCGCCGCCCTCAACGTCCGCATCAACGCCGCCGGCCTCGCCGACAAAACCCCGGCCCAGCCGTTGCTTTCCCGCGCCGACACCATCGTCAAGGACGCCCTTGCCCTGCAGGACGAGGTTTTGGCCGCAGTGAACGCCCACATCGAAACAAACTGATTAACCATCAGGCACTTAGCACCACACGGGTGCACTTCGCGGTGCACCCGTGTACACATAAAACACTAAAACACAATATGTTAAGCTTCAAAGAAGAGATTCTGGCGGGGATTCCGGCGGAGTTGCCGGAGGTGAAGCCGTACGACCCGGAAATCAACCATGCACCGAAGAGGAAGGACATCCTCAGCGACGAGGAGAAGGTGCTGGCGCTGAAGAATGCGCTGCGGTACTTCCCGGAGCGGCACCATGCGATGCTAGCGAAGGAGTTCGCCGAGGAGTTGAAGAAGTACGGTCGCATCTATATGTACCGGTTCCGCCCGTCGTATGAAATATATGCCAGACCCATCGACGAGTACCCTGCGAAGTCACGGCAGGCGGCGGCCATCATGGCGATGATCCAGAACAATCTGGACCCGCGCGTGGCGCAGCATCCGCACGAGCTGATCATCTACGGTGGCAACGGCGCCATCTTCCAGAACTGGGCGCAGTACCGCCTCGTGATGCAATATCTGGCCACGATGACGGACGAGCAGACGCTCGTGATGTACTCGGGCCATCCGCTGGGCCTGTTCCCCTCCCATAAGGACGCTCCCCGCGTGATCGTAACCAACGGGATGGTCATCCCGAACTACTCCAAGCCCGACCATTGGGAGAAATTCAACGCCCTGGGCGTGAGCCAATACGGCCAGATGACCGCCGGATCCTACATGTACATCGGCCCCCAGGGCATCGTCCACGGCACGACGATCACGGTCATGAATGCCGCCCGGAAGGTTAAAGCAAAAGATTCCTTCGCTTCGCTCGGAATGACATCCTCCTGTCATCCCGAGGAGGTCGAAGACCGACGAAGGGGTCTGTCAGAGCGACGTCTGCTGTTTGTCACCGCCGGGCTCGGCGGCATGTCGGGTGCCCAGCCGAAGGCGGGCAATATCGCCGGCGTGGTGAGCGTCACCGCCGAAATCAACCCCAAGGCCGCCGAAAAGCGCTACGCGCAGGGCTGGGTCGACGAACTCCACACGAACCTCGACGAACTCATCCCCCGCATCCGCAAGGCGGTGGCCTCTAAGGAGGTCGTTTCCCTCGCGTACGTGGGCAACGTCGTGGACCTTTGGGAGCGCCTTGCCGACGAAGGTGTCCATGTGGACCTGGGCTCCGACCAGACTTCCCTCCACAATCCGTGGGCGGGCGGCTACTATCCCGTGGGCTACTCGCTGGAGGAGTCCAAGCGGATGATGGCCGAGGAGCCAGAGCGCTTCAAGGAGGCGGTCAAGGCGTCCTTACGACGCCATGTCACCGCCGTCAACCGCCTGGCTGACAAGGGAATGTACTTCTTCGACTACGGCAATGCCTTCCTGCTGGAGAGCTCCCGCGCCGGAGCCGATGTCCTCCAGGACGACGGCTCTTTCCGGTACCCGTCCTATGTGCAGGACATCATGGGCCCGCTCTATTTTGACTATGGGTTCGGCCCGTTCCGCTGGGTGTGCATGAGCGAGAAGCCGGAAGACCTCGCGAAGTCCGACGCCCTGGCGGTGAAGGTCCTCGGCGAGATTGCCGCCACCGCCCCGGAAGAGATCGCCGGGCAGATGCGCGACAACATCCACTGGATTGAGGAAGCCGGTCGCAACAACCTCGTCGTGGGCTCCCAGGCCCGTATCCTCTATGCCGATTGCGAAGGCCGCACGAAGATTGCTCTCGCCTTCAATGAGGCCATCCGCAAGGGCGAAATCACCGCGCCCATCGTCCTGGGCCGTGACCATCACGACGTCTCGGGAACGGATTCCCCGTTCCGCGAGACCTCCAATATCTACGACGGCTCCCGGTTCACCGCCGACATGGCCGTCCAGAACGTCATCGGCGATGGCTTCCGCGGCGCCACGTGGGTGTCCATCCACAACGGCGGCGGCGTGGGCTGGGGCGAAGTCATCAACGGCGGCTTCGGCATGGTCATCGACGGCAGCGAAGATTCCGCCCGGCACATCCGCGAAATGCTGTTCTGGGACGTGAACAACGGCATCGCCCGCCGCTCCTGGGCCCGGAACGAAGGCGCCCGCTTCGCCATCGAGCGCGAAATGGCCCGTACCCCCGACCTCAAGGTCACCCTTCCGAACGAGGCCGATGAATCCCTTCTCCGTAAAACCCTGAACGAACTATGATCCACCAAATTTCCACGGGCCGCCTCACCCTCGAGCGCCTGAAAGAAATCATCGACAACAAGGCCACCCTCGTCCTTTCCGAAGAGGCGAAGCAGGCCATCATCAAGTGCCGCAAGTACCTGGATGCCAAGATGGAGGATCCGGAGCGGCCCCTATACGGCATCACGACGGGCTTCGGCTCGCTGTATAACGTCACCATCCCCGCCGACGAGCTCTCTCAGCTTCAGCACAATCTGGTGATGTCCCACGCCTGCGGCGCCGGCGAGACCGTCCGGCCCGAGATCGTGAAGCTGATGCTCTTCCTGAAGGCACAGAGCCTCTCCTACGGCCACTCCGGCGCGCAGCTCATCACGGTACAGCGTCTCATCGACATGTTCAATGAGGACGTCCTTCCGGTCGTGTACCAGCAGGGTTCCCTCGGCGCTTCCGGCGATCTCGCTCCCCTCGCCCACCTGAGCCTCCCGCTCATCGGCCTGGGCGAAGTCCTCTATCAAGGCCGCGTCCGGCCCGCCGCGGAAGTATGGGCCGAGAAGGGCTGGGAGCCCATCACGCTCCAGTCCAAGGAAGGCCTCGCCCTCCTGAACGGCACCCAGTTCATGAGTGCCCATGCGGTCTGGTCCCTTCTCAAGAGCATGCGTCTGTCCAGATGGGCCGACCGCATCGCTGCCATGTCCCTGGACGCATATGACGGTCGCATCGAGCCCTTCCTGCCATTGACACACCTCATCCGGCCGCATACGGGCCAGATCGAGACCGGCAAGAAGTTCCTTTCCACTCTGGAGGGCAGCGAAATCATCCGTCGGCCCAAGGAGCATGTGCAGGACCCGTACAGTTTCCGCTGCATTCCGCAGGTCCATGGTGCCGTGAAGGACAACATCAATTATGTGAAGTCGGTCATTGAGAACGAGATCAACTCCGCGACGGACAATCCGAACATCTTCCCGGACGAGGACATGATCATCTCCGCCGGCAACTTCCACGGCGAGCCCATCGCCATCCCGATGGACGCGCTCGCCATCGCGATGTCGGAGCTCGCAAGCATCTCTGAAAGACGCACTTACCAGCTCATTCACGGCCTTCGCGGCCTGCCGAAGTACCTAGTAGCCAATCCCGGCCTGAACAGCGGCTTCATGATTCCGCAGTACACGGCGGCGAACATCGTGAGCCAGAACAAGGGCCTCTGCTGGCCCGCCTCCTGCGACTCCATTCCCTCGTCGCAGGGCCAGGAGGACCACGTGAGCATGGGCTCCAACTCCGCGACGAAGCTCGTCCGCGTGGTGGACAACACCGAAACCGTCCTCGCCATCGAACTCTTCAACGCCGCCCAGGCCCTCGACTTCCGCCGCCCCGCCAAGACCTCCCCCATCCTCGAGCGCATCTACGCCGACTACCGCCTCGTCGTCCCCTTCATCGACAACGACACCTACATGCACCCCCTGATCGAAAAATCCATCCAGTTCATCCGTCAGGAACAATATCTCTAATTGTCATTTCGAGCGAAACACCCTTTGTCATTTTGAGCGAAGTCGAGAAATCTATTCATATGATCATCAAGAACATAGGAGAACTCGTGGGCATTATGCCGGAGGGCGTGCTGCGGAAGCAGGGCGCGGAGATGGCGGAGACGGGCGTGCTGAAGGACGCTTGGATCGCCATCGAGGACGGCAAGATTGCCGGGTTCGGAAAGATGGCCGATCTGGTCGGCCATGACGACTCGAACGTCATTCCCGGCTCCGACCACTCCGTCATTCCCGGCTCCGACCGGGAATCTCTCGACGCCCAAGGCGGCATGGTCATGCCTACCTTCTGCGACAGCCATACGCACATCGTCTATGCCGGCAGCCGCGACGGGGAGTTCCTGGACAAGATCAACGGGCTTTCCTACGAGGAAATCGCGGCACGCGGCGGCGGCATCCTCAATTCTGCCGACCTGCTGCACGAAACGTCCGAGGACGAACTCTACCGCCAGTCGATGGAGCGCGTCCGCGAGATGATGGCCAAGGGTACCGGCGCCATCGAAATCAAGAGCGGCTACGGCCTCAACCCGGCGGACGAACTCAAGATGTTGCGGGTCATCCGCCGCATCAAGGATAACGTCCCCGCCCTGGTCAAATCGACCTTCCTCGGTGCCCATGCCATCGGCCGCGGCTATACCCACGAGGGGTATGTCCAAGCGGTCATCGACATGATGCCCCAGGCGGCGGAACTCGCTGATTTCGTGGATGTTTTCTGTGACGATGGTTTCTTTACGGTCGATGACACCGACCGCATCCTGACCGCCGGCGCGGCCTGTAACTTACGTCCGAAGATCCATGCCAACGAACTCGCCGTCAGCGGCGGCGTGCAGGTCGGCGTGAAGCATAAAGCATTGTCAGTGGATCATTTGGAACGGACGATGGATGCGGAAATCGACGCATTGTGGGGCTCCGAAACCATGCCCACGATGCTGCCCGGCTCCTCCTTCTTCCTGGGCATCCCCTACGGCCGCGCGAAGGCATTCATCAACGCCGGCCTCGGCATCGCCCTGGCATCGGACTACAACCCCGGCTCTTCCCCCTCAGGCGACATGCGTTTCATCATGGCCCTCGCCTGCATCCGCATGCGCCTCACCCCCGTCCAGGCCCTCAACGCCCTCACCCTCAACGCCGCCTACGCCATGGGCCTCAGCGACATAACGGGCTCCATCACCCCCGGAAAGCGTGCGGACCTGATCCTCACCCACCCCGGCTGGACCCTCACCAAACTCCCCTACACCTACCAAACGCCCTTCATCCGGCAGGTCTTCTTAAACGGGAAAATGCTGAAATAGATTCCTTCGCTACGCTCGGAATGACAGAGGCCACGCTCGGAATGACAGAGGCCACGCTCGGAATGACAGAGGCCACGCTCGGAATGACATTACTGCGCTCGCAAAGGTCCTACCGCGCAATCGAATGCTCGCGGAGGTAGGTGTCGAAGGAGTCGCGGTAGGCGTCGGAGACGTGCAATAAACGGTCGCCGACTTTGACGTCGCCGGTGCCGCTGACGGAGGCGACTTTGTCCAGGGCGACGATGAAGGAGCGGTGGATGCGCATGAAGCCGGCGGGGAGCATTTCTTCCATCGCTTTCATCGTCACGTGCGTGACGAGCGGCTGGCGCTGTGAGGCAAGGTAGACCATCACGTAATCCTTCATGCCCTCGACGAAGAGGATATCGTCATATTCCACTTTCCGGAGGGCGCCATCGACCTTGAAGAAGGTGGAGGACTTGGCCTCGGGAGCCGAGGCCGGGGCCGCGGATGCCGCTTCCTTCAGCGTGAACCACTCCCGCGCTTTCTCGGCCGCTTCCAGGAACTTCTGATAGCGGATGGGCTTCAACAGGAAGTCCAGCGCGGAGACTTCGTAACTCTCGAACGCATACTGCTTGAAGGCGGTCGTGAAGATGATGCGGGTGCCGTCCGGAATCATCCGGGACAGTTCCATGCCGCTCAGGTCGGGCATCTGGATGTCCAGGAACACGAGCTGAGGGGCCTGCGTGCGGATTTCCGACAGGGCCAGGACCGGGTCCGTGAAGGATCCGGCCAGCTCCAGGAACGGCGTCCGTTCGATGAAGTTTTCCAGCATCTTGACGGCGAGAGGCTCGTCGTCCACGACGAAGCAGCGGAGGGAGGTCATATCGCTTTGAGGGTAACTTTCACGTGATAGGTATCGTCGGTGGCGTTCTGCTCATAGGTGTATCGGTCCGGATACAGCAGCTCCAGCCGCCGCTTCATGTTCTCCAGGCCGATGCCGGAACCGATCCGGTCGGTCCCCTGCTTCTCGAACAGGGAGTTGTCGCAGGTGAAGACGAGGTCGTCCCCGTCCATCTTCATCGACACTTTCACAAAGGAAGGATGGCGGGCGTTGACACCATGCTTGAAGGCGTTCTCCACCAGGGAAATGAACAGGAGCGGCGCCACCTCCACCGGGCGGGAAGGAGCCTCGAGGTTCTTTTCCACCTTCGTCATATCATTGCACCGGAGCGCCATCAGGTCGATGTAATTGTCCATGAACTCGATCTCCGACGCCAGCTGCACCTTCTCCGCCTCGCTGTCATACAGCGCATAGCGCAGCAAGTCGCTGAGCTGGCCGATGCTCTCCTGTGCCTTGTCGGGATCGATCTGTGTCAATGACGAGATGTTATTCAGGGTATTGAACAGGAAATGCGGGTTCAGCTGATGCTTGAGCCAGGTCAATTCCGCCTCGGCGGTCTTGCGGCGCTCTTCCTCGAATTGCATCTCCCGTTCGTTCATCCGCATCACGTGGCGCAGACCCACCGCGAGCAGGATCATCAGGATCTGGGAGAAAAGGCTGGCGATGACCTGTCCCACGAAGAAGGACCAGATATTCCGCCGGCCGATCTGCTTGACCACTTCCTCCGGCACCGCCATCACTCCGTGAGGAATGAAGGCATACACATGATAGCCCGCCAGCAGCAGGATGTTAAGGATGTAGAACCACTTCACCTTCCCCTTTCCGCCGTACAGGAGTCTCGGGACAAGGAAATAGTAGTTCAACCCGTACAGGACGAACAGCGGCAGGATCATCCGGGCGCTGTGACGGAACACGAACAGCGCCTGCTGCATATGGCCGGTCGTCGTCCAGGTGACGAGGGCCGGAACGAGAAAAACACCGACCCAGACGATGATCTGGGTGGTGTTCAGGATAAAGTTTCTTCGTTTCAGGTTCTGCATATCACAAAGATAACAAGTTTTTTAGATTCCTTCACCCTTCGGGCTCGGAATGACAATTCCCTGTCATTCCGAGCGAAGCGAAGGAATCTATTGCATCATGATCGAACCCATGCTTTCCGCGGTGGTGGTGCTGTTCAGCTGGTCCTCGTTCTGGATGGTGCGGCTGGCGCGCTTGGCGGAGTAGTTGCCCTGCTTGCCGAAGGTCCAGCTGACCTGGAACGTGATCTGGCGCATCGGGATCGTAGTGCTCATGTCGGAGACGAAGCCGTTGCCGACGGTATGGGAGCTCATGGACATCTCGAAGCCCTTGGCGAGCGGAAGCATGCCGTTCACGGAGAAGCTCAGGCGGTCGTTCAGGAAGGACTTGGTCAGGCCGACCATCGCCATCGACATGCCCGTGGTACGGCCCTGGAGGGTCACCTGGCTGCCCATCATGATGGCGTTGGCGGAGAGACGGATGTCCCAGGGAAGGGTCTGCTGGCCGCCCACCATGAGGTTGTAGGCCCATCCGCTGTTGCTCTGGTTCAGCTGCGCGCTGGAGATGTCGCTGTAGGTCAGGCCGCCGTTGATCATGATGCGAGTCTTGTTCGTGGGATTCAGCATCACGTAGGCGTTCAGGCCGGTGCTCTGGCTCGTGACGATGTTGCCGTAGGTGGTGTTCAGGAGGTTGTTCTCGTCATAGAAGCTGTAGGAGGAGATGCCGTTTCCGGTGTAGCTGTAGCGCAGGGTGGCATTGACCATCACCTTCGGGGTATAGGCGCTGTACACGAGGGAGACGTTGTGGCCGCGCTCGACTTCCAGGTCGGTGTTGCCGTAGGTAAGGGCGGTCGGGTCGGTGGTGTCCACGTAAGGGTTCAGGTAGGAGATACCCGGGCGGGAGATGCGCATGTTGTAGCTGATGCCGATGTTCTGCGTCATCGACGGGCTCCACTGGATGCTCGCGGTCGGGACCAGGCTGCCATAGTTGGTGCTGAACACGTCCGTCTGCGCGGAAGAGTTATAAGACTGCCAGGTGTGCTCGTAGCGGACGCCGCCCTTGATGCCGATGGTGCCGAAGTTGCCGGTGAGTTCGGCATAGGCCGCGCCGATGCGGTTGTAGAAGTCATAGTTCAGGCTGCTCAGCGGGTTCACGACGAACTTGGTGCCGTCCCAGAGATAGTCCTGCTGATCGGAGGAATTGTGACGGTCGATATACTTGGCGCCGGTGGAGAGGCTGTAGTACAGGCCCATGGGGGTGGTGAAATCGGCCTGGACGGTGTGGTCGGTGGAACCGGTGCGGCCGTCGGACTTGCGGTCGGTCAGGTCGAAGCCGGGGATGCTCTCCGCATTGAAGGTGTTCAGGGTGTTGTTCACGGACGGGGCGCCGTTGTACTGATAGGACAGCGTGAAGGTGCGGCCGGGGAAATCGGCCCAGGTGTGCTGATAGTCGGCGCCGATGGAGAGGTTGTTGCGGGTCATGATCGACTCGGTCGTACCCGTGTAGGTGAAAGCGTCGGTGCCGGGGGCGAACAGCATCGTGTTCGTGGTGCCGCTGGTGTTGTTCGTGCCGAAGTGCATCAGGCCCACGGTCGCGGACACCAGGTTCTGGGCGTCGATCTCATAGGAGGCGCTGATGTTGCCCATCAGCATCGGCATGGACATGTTGGACTCGGTGTGGGTGGAGGTGGAGAAGCCGTTGTCCTGGACGCGGGTCATGTCCATCACGGTGCCCTTGCTGCCCTGCTGCATGCCGTTGATATTGGCGGTCAGGGCGAACTTGCCCTGCTGCATGCTGCCGAAGAGGCCGCCGCCGTAACCGCGGGTCGAAGCCTGGGCGCGGACCGTGCCGTACATGCCGTCCGCGGCGCTCTGGCCGCCGGTGACGGCCTTGTTGGTGGTGATATTGAGCACGCCGCCTACGCCTTCCGCGTCATAGCGGACGCCCGGGTTGGTGACCACCTCGATGTTCTTGACGGAGCTCGCGGGCATCATCTTGAAGATCTGGGAGGCGTTCTGGGACATCATCTGGTTGGGCTTGCCATCGACATACACCACGAAGGAGGAGGAACCGTTCACGGAGATGTTGTCCTGGCCGTCGACGGAGACCATCGGCACCTTGCGGAGCATGTCCAGGAGGGTGGAGGTCTTGGAGTCCACGTCATCCTCGACGTTGTAGGTCATCTTGTCGACCTCCATCTTCACGAGCGGACGCATGGCGGTGACGGTGCCGGCCTTCAGGAGTTCGGCGGCGTCCTCGACGAGGATCTCGCCCAGGTCGATGACCTCTTCGCCGTTGATCTTAAACTCGCGGCGGACCTGCTTCCGGCCCATGTTGTTGAAGAGCATATAGTATTCACCCTTCACCGTGAAGGTGTGGGAGAAGCGGCCGTCCACGTCGGTGGTGGTGAAAGCCACGGGCTTTTCATCGTCGCCAACCTGGAAGAACTGGAGGATGGCGGCGGGCTCGCCCTCGCGGGTCAGGGAGTCAAGGATGATACCTTTGACGGTACGCGGCTGAGCGTTCACGGCGAGGCCGATGAACAGGGCGATCAGGATGATAAAAGTCTTTTTCATAATATTGCGATACTTTTGTTTTCGAATTCCGAGAGCAAAAGTACCGCAATATGCAAGGGGTCGGTGCCGCTTTTAGACGAACGGCCCGATTCGTTCGACGAATTCCCTAAAGACGGGCCTTGATGGCCTTGGTGGCCTCTTCAAAACCGGGCTTCTCGAGAAGGGCGAACATGTTTTTCTTGTAGGCCTCGACGCCGGGCTGGTTGAACGGGTTCACGCCTAACGTGTACGCGCTCACGCCGCACGCGAATTCAAAGAAGTAGAACAGGGAGCCGAGGTTGAAGGCATCGACCTTCTCCACGGCGATCTGGAGCTGGGGCACGCCGCCGTCCTGGTGGGCGATGACGGTTCCGAGCTCGGCCATCTGGCCGCAGTGCTCCACGTGCTTGCCGGCGAGGTAGTTCAGCTGGTCCAGGTTCTGGGGGTCGGAGCCGATGACCACGCTGCGGGTGGCTTTCTCCACATGGACGACGGTCTCGAACATCACGCGGTCGCCTTCCTGGATGAACTGGCCCATGGAGTGGAGGTCGGCGGTGTTGTTGACGGAGGCGGGGAAGATGCCCACGCCGTCCTTGCCCTCGGACTCGCCGTAGAGCTGCTTCCACCACTCGGCCAGGTAGGTGAACTTGGGATTGTAGTTGACGAGGATCTCGACCTTCTTGCCATACTCCTTATAGAGGAGATTACGCATGGCGGCATAGACGATGGCGGGGTTCTCCTCCGACTTCACCGCGAGAGCTTTCTCGGCCTCGAGGGCGCCGGCGAGGATGGCGCGCATGTCGAATCCGGCGACGACGATGGGCAGGATGCCCACCGGGGTAAGGACGGAGAAACGGCCGCCCACGTTGTCCGGAACGATGAAGGTCTTGTAGCCTTCCTGGGTGGAGAGGGTCTTGAGGGCGCCCTTCTTGGCGTCGGTGATGGCGACGATGCGCTCGGCGGCCTCGGCCTTACCATACGTATCTTCCAGATACTGCTTCACGATGCGGAAGGCGACGGCCGGCTCCGTGGTGGTGCCGGACTTGGAGATCACGATGCAGGCGACGTTGCGTTCGGCGCACAGGTCCATGAGTTCGGCGAGGTATTCCTCGGAGAGATTGTTGCCCGCGAAGACCACCTCGGCGGCGTCCTTCTTGGACAGCTGCTTCGCGAAGTTGTGGCTCAGGGCCTCGATGGCACATTTCGCACCGAGATAGGAACCGCCGATGCCGATGGCGACCACCAGATCCACGCCCTTGGCCTTCCAGTCGTCCCGGATGGCCTCGCAGTCCGCGATGAGGCTTTCCGGCGTCTCGGACGGCAGGTGCTTCCAGCCGAGGAAATCATTCCCCGCGCCGTTTCCGGCGACCAGCACGTCGAATGCCTTGAGGGCCTTGCCCACATACTCCTGATATTTGTTTCCGTCCACGAAACCGTTGCAACCATTTACGTCAACTTTTACCATAATGTCTATTTCTAAAAATTTGTACAAATGTAAGAATTTTTTGCAAAGTAAACGATTTTGCATATATTTGTAGAAAACACAATAACACATGAAACGACTCATTCTCCTGGCTGCCACAGCTCTGTTCACATTCTCAGCATTCGCCCAGCAGGACACGCCCGTGGTCCGCTACCTTCGGGGAGACATCCGCCGCGCGGCGTTCAACACCCACTCCTACGAATTCGACCCGGTGCAGGACACCCCTGCCCCCAAGGGTTACAAAGCATTCTATATCAGCCACTACGGCCGCCACGGATCGCGTTCCGACTGGGGCGGTCCGCAGTACAAGAAGGTCCGCGACCTGCTGACCAAGGCCGATGAGCAGCGCCTCCTGACGCCGGACGGCGAAACCCTCCTGAAGGAGGCCACCCTCCTCTATCAGCTGCACGACGGCATGGACGGCCGCCTCACCCCCCGCGGTGTCCGCGAACACGCCCAGCTCGCCCAGCGGATGTACGACCGTTTCCCGGAAGTGTTCCAGAACGGCTGCAAGCACATCCGCGCCGTCTCCAGCACCACCCCGCGCTGCATCGTGTCGATGAACGGCTTCACCGCCCGTCTGCAGGCCCTGCAGCCGGACCTGGACATGGACCTGGACACCGGCGAGAAGTTCTACGCCTACATCGCCCGCGGTGAGAACAACACCCTCATCGCCCGCACCAACAAGGCCCTGGACGAATATCGCAAGACATTCCAGTGGGACACGGTCGCCGTGTACCGCACCCTGTTCACGGATCCCGCCGAGGCCCGGAAGCTCATCCCGGACGCCTACGATTTCCAGAACGCCATCTACGACTGTGCCCGCGTGTCGGATCCCTTCGAGATCGAGGACAACATGTTCCGCTATCTCCCCTTCGAGAATGTGGTCCATTTCCATGAGCTCAACTTCCTGTCGGCCTACCTGAACCAGTGCGACTCCAAGCTGAACGGCGAGATCCGCATCCCGCGTTCCCAGGAACTCGTCGACACCCTCATCAGCCAGGCTGACGCCGTCATCTCCGGCAAGGTCAAGAAGGCCGCCGACCTCTGCTTCGGCCACGACTGGCCGTACCTGGGCCTGGTCTGCTACCTAGGCCTGGAAGGCGTGAGCGAGCGCTATACCGTCGAGGAGGCCGCCGCCAACTGGCTGCCGTCCTACTTCTGCCCCTTCGCCGCGAACCTGCAGATGATCTTCTACCGCAGCGAGAAGTCCGACGACATCCTCGTCAAGTTCCTGATGAACGAGCGCGAGACGAAACTCCCGGCCCTCAAGGCCGTCGACGGTATCTTCTACCGCTGGAATGACGTCAAGGCCTGGTGCGCGAACCGCATCCCCAAGACGCAGATCGTCGCCCACCGCGGCTACTGGGAAGGCAATGCCGAAAACTCCATCGCCTCCATCCGCAAGGCCCAGGAATTCGGTCTCTGGGGCAGCGAGTTCGACATTCACCTGACCGCCGACGGCGTTCCCGTGGTGCACCACGACCAGAACATCGGCAACATCGACATCCAGGAAAGCAATTACGAGGATATCCGCCACAAGCGGCTCGCTAACGGCGAACACGTCCCTACCCTCGCCGAGTATATGGCTGCCGCCACCCGCGGACGCGAGTGCCTGCCCGTCATGGAACTCAAGCCTCAGTCCACCAAGGAGCGCGAGGACGAACTCGTCGCCAAGTGCCTCCAGGCCCTGAAGCCGGCTCCGGCTCCCGCCGGCATCCCGGCCCAGTACGCCCGCCGCGCCTCCGAGCCCACCAAGGTCGCCTTCATCTCCTTCAGCCGCTACATCTGCCAGCAGCTGGCCAAGAAGGCCCCCGCCGGTTACACGATCCAGTACCTGGGCGGTGACGTCGCCCCCTCCGTGCTGAACGCGGAAGGCATCAACGGCATCGACTACGAATACACCATCCTCGCCAAGCATCCCGAATGGGTGAAGGAAGCCCACGACCTGGGCATGACCGTCAATGTCTGGACGGTGAACGAGGCGAAGGACATCCGCGCCATGCGCGACCTCGGCGTCGACCAGATCACCACCGACAACCCCGCTCTCGCCCGCGAGATTCTCTGGGAGCGCTAGTTCCCAAGTGCTCGTACAGGTCCATTTCCCGGACCTGTGCAAGCGAAAACGACCGAAAATGCTCGTATGGGTCCTCGTTTTGGACCTGTGCGAGCATTTTTCCATTCCATCAAGGCAGTATTTCGGAATATCGTGCGTTTATAAAGCATAACCCGATAATCCGTAACTTTATAGGAAGAATATGAAAAAAGTAATCATCTTGCTGTCCGCACTGGCCGCGCTGGCCGGTTGCGCGAAAGGGGGCTCCCTGGATTCCGAGGAAGAAATGCTTTCCAAAGAATTTGAGCATACGGGATGCTCCAGTGAAACGAAGGGCTTTTATACAAATGACCCTTCCCTGCTGAAAATCAAGTACGAACAAGGAGACTTGCGGGTTACCCTTACAAATGCGGAGTTGAACTGTGCCTTCAAGGAACTCGGATTTAAATGCAAGGCTTCTATCGAAGGAAACGTCATCCACTATGACGTGGTCTATGAGAGAGATGAAGAATTGATTGCCAATTGCTTCTGCCTGGTCGAACAGATGACCTCCGCCGTCGCCGGTCTGGAAAAAGGTAAGGATTATATCTTACAATTCAGCGTCCCCGACTTCGGTCTTAAGCCCATCACCTTTACCTTCAATGAGGAGCTGCATAAGATATTCGACGTCGAGTCTTTATATAACATCGTCAGCACAGAATAGCCCGAATGATACATAAACAGCCGCCCGGTCAGGCGGCTGTTTTTTGTAAATGATTCTGGAAGAGATTATTCTTCCACCTCGAATTCTTCAAAAAGCGGGCAGTTGAGATACCCGTCGATCAGGTAATCGCCGAAGGAGCAGCTGCATAGGACTTTGTCGAAATGGAGGATGACATAGTCGTCGCCCTTGGCGGCCAGCTTGATCTTTCCATCATACGTATAGGTCGTCGCTCTACTGTCGCTCGAAAAGAAGAATGAAAAGAGGAACCGCCTGGTATTCAGCGTATCACCAACTTTCATCTTCTCGATATCGTCAAAATAGATGCTGAGCATGAACGCATCATAGACCATCTTTCCGCCGCTCATGGCGCAGAAATGAGACTGTCTTTCGTAATCGCTCTTCTTATAGACGGCGAAACTTCTGAAAGATGTAACCGTCTCTTCAAAGTCTCCGTTTTTCGTGGTGATGGTCGTCTTGGCAATCATCATGGGATTGTTGACGAGGTCTTCCGGGGAGACATGATAAGGGTTGTCCTTGCTGCAGGACAAGGCCATCAAGGCGACGGCAATGGCAAAAATTCG